>Ga0208255_100138_pt1 | contig 10117 bp, 11 predicted proteins | sample CryBogCBH06Jun08_FD_184600 | JGI IMG/M metagenome (GOLD analysis project Ga0208255, IMG submission 184600) | Freshwater microbial communities from Crystal Bog, Wisconsin, USA - CBH06Jun08 (SPAdes) | ecosystem: Environmental > Aquatic > Freshwater > Lake | place: Crystal Bog, Wisconsin, USA... | reverse complement strand
TTAATTTTCCAGCAGATTTATATGCTCTTGCAAAACTCATACCAAATCCATAACTCCCTCCACCTTCACCTCTTAAATTATCTAATTGTTCTTTTCCAGCCTTAATTGTTGAATTATCATGTGCAAATTGTTTTATATCGGAATCTTCTGTATTATTTTGATCATCAGTATATCTACTTGTTCCACTTGAGCCAGCACCTTCCGCATTTGATTGACCAGCGATTACTATAATATCATATGCTTGTTGGTTTCCAGTTCCTTGAAATGATTCATTTGTATTTTTATATACTAATATTAGTGTTAGTATAACTACTATAATTATTATAAAATAGTATTTATTACTTTTTTTCATATATATAGTATTTAGAAATAATATTTAAGGCTATCGTAATATTATTCTAGTATGGAATTACAAGAAGATAAAAAAGTTATAAAATGTAATTATATTAAACCAAGAAAAACTCTAAATGTGAAACGCTTAGAAGAAAATCAGATTGCTGAAAATTCTGAAACAAAAATTCTAACTCCCGCAGAAAAAGGGTTTGAATTAGAAGAACTTCTATACAATGCTTCTTTAAAGTTGCCAGGGCTAACACATAGTTTTAGAGAAAATGATATTAAAAAACATTTTAGTGATAGTTCTCTTAATGGTATAGATCATTGGATTCAAATCGGAGAAACCCATATTTTTATTCAAGATAAATGGAAACAATCTCATAACCAACAAGAAGTTTCTCAATTTTTAAATTGTGCTACTAGAATTCAATTAAGACTAGAAGATTCTTCTAAAATACATTTATTATGGGTTTCTAAAATTGCTCCTACATCCAATAGTCTAAAAATGTTACAAGAAAGAAAAACTCATATTATAATGAAAAATTCTTCTATTGATGATTTAGTAAAATTGTCTATACGAAAAATTCTAGAAATTGTTAGTGATGATTTATTTTAAAAAAAATTGATTTTTACTAGCTTGAAAAAGTATTATACATAATGGAACTTTTACATCTTTCTGCTGTAAAAAGAGTTCTTCAAGAAACAAATAGAATTCTTACTCAGATTGATGAAAATTCATGGTGTCCTTCAAATCTTAAAAATCCTCTATGTTTCTCATTATTTATTGATAAACCAAGATATATACGAGAACAAAATAATTATATAAAAGCTCTTATTATTGCTATTAAATTAGGTGATAATGTTGATATAATTTTAATTATTCAAGAAATTATGAAAAATTCTTTTCTTATTAGAGTTTTACAAACTGAAATGGATAAAATTTATAAAAAAAAATCTATAAATGATTTACCTATAAAACTAATTTTACAGTCCGTATCTAATTATGCTAGTTCCTTAACCATATAAGTTCCTTCTAAATGATAACCACACTTATTCTTATAATACTCACGAGTTCCTACTCCAGCAATGATAGCCATTTTTTTGTATCCAGCCTCCTTTGCTAACACTTCTGCTGTTTTTACTAGCAACTTTCCAAAGCCACGATGCTGAGAACCATTTGAGTCTTTACTATTTCCATCTGTAATTCCCAATGAAGTTCCATATACGTGAACCTCACGGATTAAAGCACAATCTTTCAGCTCTGGAATAAAGTTTCCTCCAGCATTCTTATCAAAACGTAATCTTAGAAATCCAAATAGACCAATGTATGATGACAAATCACCAGCCCAATAATAATGTTCTTTCGTAAAATATAGAAGAATAAAATTCGCAAACATATCTAGCAAGTATAGTAGAGTTTGGAACAATGTCATCTTATGTGCTTCCACAGAAATGTGAAACTCAACTCCATCTGATGCTTCATAATCCCTAACAACTAGAATTGGTGATAGATTATCATGCTCCTTATCACCAATTTCCATACAACGAATACAATTACATTTGAGATTCTCTTTTTTCATTTTGTTATGAATTAGTTGGCGAAGATTTGACATCTTGTTATATCCAGCAGCAATATCATTACTAGGAATATCTCTCACAAGTCTTTGAATACGAGTCCAAGGATTAATATTTGTCTTATAATATAGACAAACATCAATCAAATCGTTAACATTCTTCTCACTATATGGTGTAAATGATCCATCATTATACATATCCAAAATCTTCGATTTCACAATATGCTTATCATCAAATGTCTTTACAACTGCGGTAGGATAAATCTTAATATCATCAAACTGTAAATCTGAATTATGAATTGCTTGGTCAAACATCCATTTGTCTTGCTCTGGAGTACTCCCTGGCAAATCGGGCATCAAATGAACGACTACCTTCATTCCCGCTTGTTTCAAAAGACGAATCGCCTTCATAGTATCTTTCGTATAACACTTGCGATTGACTGTTCTCAGAATCGCATCATCATAGTGCTGAACACCAATCTGAATTCGCGTAACACCCCAACGTCTATAATCCTTAATAGATTCTTCTGTTACATTATCTGGACGAGTTTCTAGTGTAAAACCAATAATTCTGTGCTGAGTTGTTTCGTTAATAGTAATTTCCTCTTCCAAAGTCTTTGATGGTCTTTCACTAGAAACGGTGTTCGCAGCCCAATAAAGTTCTCGAATCACTTGCTCACGATAGTCCTTAGGATAACTCTCCCAAGTGCCTCCAGAAAAGATTACTTCAATCTTAGAACTTTGTTCTGCTACAATATTTCCAGTAATAGTATACGAATTAATGCGACTGTTAAACTGTCCCTTCACATCAAAGTTTGATTCTAGAGCACGAAGCATGGCTGGTTCGTTTGAAAGATATGAACGAGGCTGTGTTGGCTTCCCGTCCATATCTGTTTCTTGAGGACAATATGCGCAATCATACTTACAACTAAACTTATTAGGAGCAAGAACGATTGTAACAACAAGAACACCAGAGTTTGAACGCATCTGTTTCTTCACCATCCATCGCCGCATCTTTGGCGTAATCTTAATGCTAGAAAAGTTCTTCTTATAAATGTTATGAATATCTTTTTTTGATGGATGGATCTGATACTTACGTCTCAATTTCTTGTTAATCTCATCAATATCATTGTCTGATGTGTTAGAAGATGAAATGAGTTCATTTACAAAGTCATCTAGCTCTGTAGAGTCATTGGATTCAGTAGAAGGAATTGGAGAAAGAGAAGCAGATTTGGTAATATTCTCAATATCTTCCATTTTAATACTTAATTATTGTAAGTTTGGAAATCAATTTTTTCAAACACAGTTTTAAAAATGTATTTTTATAAATCAATAGAATCTTCATTGCGGCCCTTGAAATATGTGCGAATGTCATTTCTAAGACCTACATTCCCCTTGTGGAATGCTAACACACCTTGCCAATCTTTGTGTAAATCATAGCTGGGCTTGAAATTATTATCCGTGAGAATCTGCCAACGCTCCTTGTACTTGCGATTTGCCTTCTTTCCATGCCAATAATGATGAATTGTCCCACGAATGAAAGAAACATTCTTATGGAGACGAAGAGCACGTTCCTCCCATTGAAGAACTGCTGTTCTATAATCAGTTGTAGCACCTCCAGATACTGAACGACCACCCTCTCCAATTAATGAGCATGCCATATGGTGGTCGCCCGCACCTACAATCGCAAACTCTAGAAGGCCACCAACCGTATCAATCGCCTCACGGGTCGCTGCCCACGCATAGCCAGGGTGCCAATAAGAACCCTTCTGCCCAGCATTATAATAATAATAATCACGAGACTTTCCAAGATCCTCACGAGGAACATCATTCACATAGCAATAACCAAATCCCTTTGCTGTATTCATAATCTCATAGTTAGGACCAAGGTCAACGGCATCTTCAAAGAGCTGAACAAAATCATGATGCTGGAGTTCATGAATTGTCTCATCAACCCAATCTGGACGGACAAAACCAATATCCGCATCAATCCACGCAACATACTTCCAGTCAGTAGGAAGACGACTAATACCAATATTAATTAAATTCTCCTTGTGCCATAATACAGTATCTGTTCTTAACTGAACCTTGATAGGAACATCTAAATCAGCAGTCTCAAAAGCACGGTCACCATATGCAAGCTCTACTACACAGAGGTTTACGCCCGTTACCTTCATACGAGCAATAAATTGGTGAAAAAGCTCTACACGACGTTTATAACGCATAGGATTGTTTAATACAGCAACAACCCATAGCTGTGAGTGAAGATGGGTAGCTTCTAAAGACATTTATAGTGTATTTATATACATTATCTTTTAAATACTATTTAGATGCGTATTTCTTCTTTATTTTTTTTCGTATTTGTAATTCCAAGTAGTGAGTCATTCTCCCGTTTCCCAACTCCAACGAATTCTATAAGTGTATCACCTTCATTTACGAATACAAAGACTTCTACATTATCATCTAGCCTAACATTAAGTCCTACTGATTCTAGAACTATATCATCGAGTTTATCATTAAGCCCATCAATTACTTCTAATTCATCATATTCCTCAAGCACAACAATGTATTTCACATATTCCCCTTTATTAAGTGACACTGTAACACAAACACAAACACAAACAGTATCAGAAACACAAACAAAGACATATACTCCTTCTACAACTCTTATAGTAATACCACAAACAAATGATGGATTGAATTTACAAGGAATGATCGCTATAGGTGTTCTTGGAAGTATTCTAGGTTCTATGCTATTATTTTTTATAGTATTAAAAATAATAGGTTCTAAAAAAATTCTAAAATCACTAGAATCAAAAGTAGAAGCAGTAGCAACACAAGCAATAACAACACAAGCAATAACAACACAAGCAATAACAACACAAGCTAATACTTTAAAAGATACATTATTTGGAAGACTATACAATGTAGCATTATCTTTATTTGCTAAAGAAAAATCACAAGTAAAAGAGGCTACAAATACTATAGTAGAAAATATATAATTAATAGTTATTTTTTATATAAAATAGCTCTTATAAGAATTTCTGGAATACGAAATATATCAGAATTTCCTCCAGATATAATACATACTACATTTTTATCTTGTAAATCTATAGTATCTAAAACACAAAGTGAAAGAACACCAGCTGGTTCAATAATGTATCCATTCTCATTATACATTTCAATAATTTTAGAACATATATGTCCTTCATCTATTAGTATGATTTTATCAAGATTTTTCTTACAAATAGGGTACGTTAAAGTTCCTACTGTCTTCACCGCAGCCCCATCTACAAAAGTATCTATCTTTTCAAGAGTTACAACACGGCAATATTCCATAGCTGCTTTCATAGAAGGAGCTCCTAAAGGTTCAACACCTATAATTTTTGTGTATGGTGATATATTTTTAATATATTGGGATACCCCCGCTGCTAATCCTCCGCCTCCTATTGGAAGAATAAGAACATCAATAGGTTTTTTAGACATTTGTTCTATTATTTCTTCTCCAACGGTTGCTTGTCCTTCAATAACTTTTTTATCATCAAATGGATGAATAAATTCTTGCTTATTATGTATACTATATTTTTTTGCTTCTTTAAAAGATTCATCAAAATTATTTCCTACTAATTCTATTTGAATAGAATCTTTTCCAAATTGTTTTACTTTTTGAATTTTCTGTTCTGGAGTAATTATTGGCATAAAAATAGTTCCTCGTATTTGCAATCTATCACAACTATACGCTACTCCTTGGGCATGATTACCAGCACTACAAGTCACAATAGGATTTTTATTTAATAATGAAGACATCTTATTAAAGGCTCCACGTATTTTATAAGAACGAACGGGTGTTAAATCTTCTCGTTTTAGAAAAATGTTTGTATTATGTTTTTTTGAAAGGTAGTCATTTAATTCTAAGGGTGTTTCCTTGAATAATTTTCTGATTAATTGTAAAGCCATGATTTTACTTTTTATATTACCTACTTATCTACAAAATATAACTTTAGATAGAGTTAAAGAAAAGCCATAATAATATTATATATAGAATGGATTCTAATGAACCACTTGAGTCAGTAGACTCTGTTGTAAAAGCAGTGATTACAAAATTTCTAGAAAGAGCTGCATTTGGAAAAAAAAAATATGGAACTGATTTGGATAGAACAGATTTATCACGAGTTCAATGGATAAATCATGCTCAAGAAGAATTAATGGATGGTATTTTATATCTTGAAAAACTAAAACAAGAACTTTCTACTACATAATTAGATGTGTGCATTACAATTTATTCCATTAATACAAAGTATCGGTCCAAGAATTGTTATACCTTCTATCTTTCTTGGACCAAAGGTTTCACAACAGATACAAGAAAATAAAGTGTCCGAAGCAGCCAAAACTGTAGCATTTTCTTTCTTTTTTGTTACAGCAGTTGTGCTTTTCTTTAAAGGAGACTTCTTATTGTGTGCAATTCCAACTATCGCTGCTGCATCATATTATTTCTTATTAAAAGATCCTACAACTATAGCATATCGATATATTGATTGGGTTTTTACAACTCCATTAATACTTATTACTCTTCTAATAGAAAATCATGCTAATATATTTACAATAATTGGATTAGTGATTGCTGATATAGCGATGATTGGATCTGGATATGAAGGAGTTGTTTCACAAAATAATATGTGGTTCTGGGCTGGTATGATCGCTTTTATTCCTATAATCTATGTATTATTACATTTAAAAGAAAGAAGACATGCTATAATTCTAACATTAGCATTATGGTCTTTATATCCAATTGTATGGTATGTGAAAAAACAAGATTTATTTGATTCTACTAAAGAAAATGTAGCATATGCTATTATGGATGTATTCGCAAAAGTTGGCTTAGTAACATTAATTAAATTATAATATATAGTCTAAAGATTTTTTTATTATAATTATAGATAGATAATACAATGTTTTTTGATTATAATGATATAAATCTTATTCCACGTATGTGTGTGGTACAATCTCGTAGTGACTGTAATACTTTAGTAAAACTAGGAGATCACAGATTCATTTTACCAGTTGTTCCAGCCAATATGGAATGTGTAATCAATGAGGAAGTTGCTGTTAAATTAGCAAAAAATATGTTTTTTTATATTATGCACAGATTTAATGTAGATGTTGTAGATTTTTGTAAAAAGATGATAGTAAATGGATGCATAACAAGTATTTCACTTGGAGTAAATTCAGATTCTTATACTGATATTGATAGATTAAGTTTTTATAGTATTTCTCCAGATTATATTACGATTGATATTGCGCATGGTCACAGTATAAAAATGAAAGAAATTATTCAATATATTAAAACTACTCTACCAAAGACATTTATTATTGCTGGAAATGTGAGTACGCCAGAAGCAGTTATTGATTTGGAGAGTTGGGGTGCTGATGCTATTAAAGTTGGTATTGGACCTGGCTCGGCTTGTACAACATATAACGCAACCGGTTTTGGTTCTAGAGGAGCACAAGCATCTATTGTAGAACAATGTGCGAAAGTTGCTAAGAAATCAGTAATTATTGCCGACGGAGGTGTTTCATATGCTGGAGATATTGCGAAAAGTCTAGTGTTAGGAGCTTCTATGGTTATGATTGGAGGAATGTTTTCTGGATTGTCTGATTCTCCTGGCAAAATTGTAAAATCAACTACTGGACAAATTTTTAAAGAATTTTGGGGTTCTGCTTCTTCTTATCAGAATAACAAGAAAAATCGCATTGAAGGAACCAGAAAACTTATTCCATTGAAAAACAATACAATTCTTGAAGAAATGAAACATATTGAAGAATGTATTCAAAGTGCTATTAGTTATGGTGGGGGTAAAGATTTATCTTGTTTTAAAGATGTAAAATACTTTATTAAATAAGATATAACCTAAATAAAATATGATATTATACAAATCAGATGGATTATAAAAGACCTGGTGGTGATATATCAACATTATTAGATTTAATAGATAGAGATCAACAAGATAATGATTTTTTTCCTTTAAAAGCAGAAAAAACATGGTTTGAACGAAGTCCCGATAGACGAAATATTCCGTTTGTCCCAGTTATTCAAGACTTTCCTTTCCGTGGTCCGGCTTCTTATGGACAGCGATTCACATTTGATATTGGTTCATTGCCATGCGGAGATATTCTCTTTGGAACTGCTATCCAAATTCAATTGAATCACTGGTTTGATTTAACAACACAAGTTAATATATCTACGGGCGCTTATACGTATGATGCTACTAGTCCCACCATACCAAGTGCTTTTTTCTTTGCCAATTCTATAGGATCAATATTAATAGAAAAAGCAGAACTTGAAATTAATGGTGTTACAATTGAAACAATTGATGGAGATTTTATTTATACGAATAGTCAATTAAATACAAATTTAAATCAACAATTTGGCCTAGCAAATGATTCATTCGGTCTTGTATCAACAAGTGATTTACTTAATTGGAATACGAAACATAATTTTTCAATAGAAGATGGAAATGTTTTTTGTATGCTTCCTTTCTTTTATATGAGAACACGATATCGAGAAAATCTTCCGATGGTTGCTCTAAAAGAAGGATCTGCTAAAATACATGTTACATTTAGATCTTTTGATTATGTAGTGCGACAATTACAAGGGTATAGAGATATGACGAATCCTATACCATTGGGTTTAACATTTTCGTTTAACAATGGAACTATTAAAAAAACAGTATCACAAACTCCATTAGATTTTCAACAAGTAAAACTTATAACATATGGAGCATATATAGATGGTGTAGAACGAAATAAAATGTTACGAGATCCATTTGAACATTTAATTAGAGAAGTTCAAACATTTTATTTTGATGAACCTTTAAAATATGTTATTTCAAAATCAGCAAATGATACTATTACAATTCAACTTCCTTTAGAAGCAAATCATCCATTAGAAGAAATTATTTGGTTTGTAAGAAGAAAAGAAACAAATAATAATAATGAACATACAAATTTTAGTGCAATTCTTGAAAGAGAATATGATCCTATATTTAATAATTTTACTCCTTTATTAAAAAAGGCAATACTACAAGTGAATGGTATAACTATATGTGATGCTCCAGAAAAATATTATAGACAATTGATAGCAAATTATCATAAAGGTGGTATAACATCATATAATAATTTTATTTATGGATATCCATTTGCTCATCATCCATCAGAACATCAGCCATCTGGAAGTCTAAATGCGAGTCGTCTTCAAAGTTTGCGTTTGACACTGGAAGTAAAACAACCAGACTCTAGTTTTGATACATCATGGGAAGTTAAAGTTTTTTGTATTGGATTTAATTGGTTACGATTTGAAAATGGGATTGGTAATAAATTATTTACAGATTAAAAACCGAAGGATTTTTAATTGCTAGTGATTCAAAGAATCAAAGAATCTTTATAGATTAAAACGAATCTTTACATATGTATATTTAACCATTGGAAGTCTTGTAAATGGATCTATAGTATCTTGTTTTAAAAGATCATATAATTCATCCATTGAATAAATATAATTATAATTATTATTAATTACATAATAATAATCATCTTCATTATAATCTTCAAATGATATAGGTGTTAATTCTGATTTATCTAAATAAATAATCTTGGCATAAAGTTTCTTATAACTTTGTCTTAGAGTACGAAGCCACGCATTCATTTTTTTACTAAAAATAAAAATATAATTATATCAAATTTTTTATTTTTTTGTTTTATTTTTATGCGTTTAATATAGAATGAGTAATACGAATATTGAAAAAATTAATAAGAAAATGCTAAATATAATAGAAAAACTACAAGATGAAGGATTAAATCTTACTTCCCGGTCTAAATTACAAAAAGAATTAAAGATATTAGAAAAAGAAGAACAGAAATTATTAGGATTGCCTAAGAATAATGATAATTCAAATAATAATGCGAATAATAATAATAATAATGTAAATAATCTGAATAAATTATTTACTAAATTAAAACTTAATATAAAAAAAACATCTAAAACATCTACAAGAAGCAATAAAAAAGGACCAAAAACAAAAACACTTAAAAAAAATGTACCTAAATCACATGTTATGACACGTGCTGAAAAAAAATACTTAGAAAAAATAATGAATGAAGAAAATACAAATACAAGTGAAAAATATAGAAAAGCAAGAAATGCTGAGATTAAC
>Ga0208255_100133_pt1 | contig 10392 bp, 10 predicted proteins | sample CryBogCBH06Jun08_FD_184600 | JGI IMG/M metagenome (GOLD analysis project Ga0208255, IMG submission 184600) | Freshwater microbial communities from Crystal Bog, Wisconsin, USA - CBH06Jun08 (SPAdes) | ecosystem: Environmental > Aquatic > Freshwater > Lake | place: Crystal Bog, Wisconsin, USA... | reverse complement strand
ATCAATCTTCCTGTCTTCATCCGCCTTGTTTTTTTGATTATCAAGCTCGTTCCGTTTTAATTTGTTTTGTTCGCTGTTTTGTGATTTAACCTCGTTCAAGGTAGCGTTCTGCAAGCCATACGTCTGCTGGAACTGCTTGTCCTGCTGTTCCAACGCCGCTTTACGCTCCTCTTCCTCACGCTTGGCCTTCATGGTTTCGTTCACCATGCCGTAACCTTGTGCAAAACCGTCCGCAAATGACATAAATCCCCCTAGTTAAACAATCCGCACAAACCGGCAATCGCCGCCGCCGCACCTATGCCAAGGCCGATAGGCCCTAACGCCCCAAGTTCAGGCATTGAAGCCATCAAGCCCCCATCTCCCGCCGCTTCGCCTCCAGTTGCCAATGCGCCTTCCCCCGCCGCTTCACCTCCGGTTGCCGCCGCACCTTCAGCAGCATCGCCCGCCAATAAAGAAGAAGGCGCAACCGCCGCCGGTGATGACGAAAGCGCCGCGGTGTCAGCCGTGGCATTTGCCGCTGAACTTCCAGACAAAAAACCGGAAGGCGCAACCGCCGCCGGTGAAGATGACAAAGACGCGGTGCTTGCCAATCCGCCCGTTCCAGTGCCCGCCACATTTGCCGCCGGTGCAGCCGCATTGCCAAGGCCGGAAACATAGTTTGAAATCTGCGGGTAGGCCGCTATGCCCAACGCGCCAAGCGAACCCGCCATCTGCCCTTGTGCTTGTGCATTTGCAGAACGGTTAGCCATCGTCATCTGCGCCCGTGCCGCCTGTAGCTGGTTGGCAAGCTGTGTCGCTTGGTCGCTTGCCGTCAATGCGCCTTCAAGGTTTTGCCGGCCTGTGTCCAGTAAATCCATTATTTTTGCCCCACTGTTGCAGCCGCGCCCAATCCGCCGCTCATCACGGCATTCTTAAGGTCTTGGTCGGCCTGTACGGTTGAATTGTTGGCGTTTGCCTCGCTCGCCGCCTTGGAAATGCCCGTGTTGGTTGCCAAGTCTTGGCTTTGCAATGCGTTCATGCCCTGCCCAAAACGTGACAGGTCGCGTGACTGCTGCCCCGCCGCGCTGGCATAGGCATTGTTCACACCCGTCTGTGCATTGTTCAGGCTTTGCGGCAAGAACGTAGTCTGCAAGCCCGTTCCCATCTGGCTGATAAGATTGTTTTCCTGTGGCTGGAAACGGCTCTGGTAGTCTTGCCATTGCTCGTTGACAAGGTTTGCATTAGCATTGGAGGCCACCGTGTCAATGGAAGAAGGTATCTGGCTAGGTGCTGAGCTGCCCATCACGCCCCCGCATTTTGGTTGATGTATTTATTGGTGAGAGCAGCCATGCCCATCCCCGCCACCGCGCCGGGTATGGCAAGATTGTTCTGCTGCTGCTCAAAGGCATTTCCGGCGTTTTGCTGCTGCCCCGCCACTGACTGTTGGGCAACCGAACTCAAGCCTTGTATCGCCCCTGTAGATTGCCCTTGCCCCATTGCCACAATGCCTTGTTCGCCTTGCAGCATACGGTTCGTCACGCCTTGGTTGGCGGTGTTGGTGGCATTGGCCTCGCTTGCGGCTTCCGGCAAATAATCGCCCATGCCAAGCCGTTGCCCGCCCATCGACGCGCCCACATTGCCGGTTTGCGGCCCATTGGCTTGCTTAAGCGTGGTCGCCGCCATTCCAGCCGCCGTGTCATGGTTGCCTTGGCTGTCCATGTTGGCGACTTGGTTCATCCATTGGTTTTCAAGCGGGACATACTTTTGTTGGTAATATTGCCACTTTTGGTTGGCGACATTCGCCAACGCTTCTTGCTGCGGGTTGTCTTGGCTGACAATCTGGGAGCCGCCGCCACCGCCGCCATAAAACTTGACGGGCATTAACATGCGGATAAAAAAAATATCTTTAACCTTCATACGGTTTTCCTTACGCCATCTCGGCGTTAGTCTTAGTTTACGGCGTAAACTCAGCGTTTGCCTTGTAAGCCCTGAGTTTACCGGGCAAACCAATATTTACTTAAGTTTCGTGGATTGCTTTAATGCCCCATAATTACCCGCCTAAATTGCAATTTTATATTCGCTGACGCATTGCCAGCCGTTTTGTTTGGCGACACGCCTAAAACCTTCGCGTGGCGATCTAAAAATTATCGAGGTGGCATGGATGGATTTTGCAATCAGGGCAATATCCTCACGGTACGTTTCCAAGCCGTCATCCGCCATACTGTAACATAACCATACAAAAAGCTCCTTATCCAATGTGTAAGGGTTTTCTTGTGGTTGCACAATGACAAAGCCATCTTTGCAAGTATAACAGAACGCCCTGCCCATCAGGCATTGCGCGTAAACATCCTCGGGCTTCCAGTCCATGCCCAGACCCTGTATTTCTTCCACAAATGGCTTTATGGCATCCCACACTTGCCGGATGTCGCACAACTCAAAACGCCCGAATGTCATAATCCCGCCAATGTTGTGTTGTAACTGGCGACCGCCGCCAATAGGGTAGGGTAATCGGTGGCTGCACCCACCGCAGCGCTTGCCGTGTTGCTTGCCTCCCTTACGCTTTCTATCCACGCCCATGCGGCCCTTAAGGCCATGCCATCCGCACCGTTCTGGTTAGTCAGCACCCCTGCGCCAAGCAAAGCATCAGCCAGCACAAGCCCGTTCCATTGCGCCAGCATGTTTGATTGCATCCATTGCGGGTACTTCCCCAATATCTTGTCGCTTGCCGCCGTGTTGATTTGTGCGACGGCATTGCTTTGCAAGGTAGCTAACGGCAAAGTTATGGCTAATGGCATATCAGTTTGCTATGACAGTGGTTACAAAATCAAGGTAAGGCCAGCACGATACGGTTAATTCGTAAGTGTCAGCCACCTGTGTCGAAAACGTGTCAGGATTGGCACAACCGCCGCTGGCAGTTGTGCTTGTGCCTTTTGCGGTGATGGTTGATCCAGCCGGTGCGCCAGTCACCGTGACAACATCCACGCCATTGGCAACCACGCTTGTTTTGTCAACGGTTGTGGCTTGTGTTGGCCTGTCTGTGATTGCGCCGTTCAGGATGTATTGCATGTGCCTGTCTGCCAAGCCTTCCATGCAAGATTGGCCTGTAGCCGCCATATTCACTGCATCAGCGGGTGAAAGATTGGTTATGATGACAATATAGCCACTTGAATTGTCATATATTAAGCTAGACACTGGACTTGACCCCGTTCACCAGCACATGGCTTTGTGCGGTGGTGGCTGAGTTGGCAAATGTAACACTTGATGTGTATGCACCGTCATTATATCCCCTCCACCTTGCAACTATATTGTAAGTTTTGGCGGAATTTGTTTGTATGCCCAAACTATAATATTCCAACAGGGTTAGGCCATAATATGACGAGGATGATTGTATGGAAAAATTACTGCCAAACGTGGCTATCAAATTGCCAAGCGAATCTGTCAAAAGCAACTCTGTCACTGCCATATTAAGGCTTGTACCAAACCCATTCACATATTTAAGCGCAGGGATGATCATATTGCCAAGCTCAATTAGCATGACACTGTTCGATGTGCCGGTTGTCATGTCACAATAAAATGTATTTATTATGATGTCGCCACAACAATCGCCACCAATGGTGGACTTGGTTATGCTTGGATAACCATTTGAATAATTGCTATAAACAGGGACAATAACCGCATTTCCGGCTATTTGTAACGTATTTACTGCCAAATTGGCTATATAAGTCGAGGCATTTGCGGGCGTGATTTGGTTAAGCGTGGAAAACGCACCATTAGGCGACCCCGCCCCCCATGTGGTGGGTTTTGTTTGCCCCGCCGCAGCATAGCCAAGGTAGGGCATCACCATACCAACAAAACAATTGGTCTGACCAACCGCTATGGTCACTTCAATTTCAAGCACCATCCGTGCCGTGTTTGCAGGGGCGGTGGCAAAGCCCCACAATCGCGTATAGCTTGATAGGCTGGTGTTCCATGAAGGCGAACCCGTGACATTGCTTGTCCCACCTATGACCGCCGGATTCCCCAAAAGTCCGCCTGACGCATTCCAAAAGGACACCACCAATGTGGCTGTACCGCCATTGTTTGCCAAGCACCATGCTTGTGCCTCCACGACTTGCCCTGGACTGCACGGCACGTTCTGCCCAAATGACCGTATGTTGCCTTTAGGTACGCCAGAAACGGGTGTGCCAGTCAAGTCAAACGCAAGGCAGTTTAAAGGCGCAGGGGCGGGTGCAGTGCCATTAAGCACAATTGAATTTGAACCTGTATAACCAGAAACCAGCCAATTGTCCCAACCGTCCAGCACGGTGAACGCGGTGTTTGTCAGCAGGTTATGGCCCGTGCCTTGCGCCAATCCGCCCGCCGAACCGGTCGCGCCGGACTGCATGATAATATTGCCCAGACCGTCACGGATGGTCAACTGGTTAAGGTTGACATTGCCGCCCGTCTTGTCAAGCTGCCATCCAAGGTTTGAGCCATTGTAATTCTGTGAGCTGATCGTGCCGGTTATCATTGCGTCCGTCACGGTCAATTCCAAAATATCGGCTTGGGCAATCCATGCATTGACACCATAGATGTTTTCTCCGGCGACATTCATGAACGAGCCACTGACACCGGGGCCTATCACCGTCGCGCCTATGACTCCCGTGGATGAATTGTACGGGCCGTAAACATCGGCATTGGAAACAAACCTGATCCAATAGGCATACACTGAACCGGGGTCAACTGAATCGACATAAATAGTGCCATTGCTCGTGCCTATCAGGGAAGCCGAGGACAATGCCGGTGTGCAATACACATTGCCGCCACCGCCCGTGATGGATGCCATATTGCTGCAAGTGAACGCGGTATTAAGCACCGTGCCGCCTGTGCCTGTCACGGTCGCGCCGTTATAGGTGAACACCGTGCCAACCGCCGGTGTAACGCCAACCGGCACACCCAATGCCGCCCAATTGGTTGTGCCCAACGCCGTGATGACATATTCAGTGCCGTTCACCAATGACGGCAACGCCACCGCTGTTGCGCCCAACGTCGCCCAATTGATGCTGCCTAACACCCGTATCCGGTATGCATTGCCATTCACCATGCCGTATGCCTGAAGCAACGCAGGGGCGCGCCAAATTTCCGTATAATTGAGATTGCCATAACTTGACAAGTCCCATGTCAGGAAATTGCTTAACCTCATGCCTTGCACCGCCAAACCGGTAGGCAATGGCGGTATCGTTGTGTCCAGCAATCCGCTTATCGTGCCTGACACCGTGCCCAATGCCGTGGCGATCGCGCTTGCCGAGCTTGCGCTTGCGTTCGTGGCAATGTCCGCTGAAGCTTTGTTGACCGCTTCACGCATAGCTGACAAAAAATTCTTTAATATCGGGTCAGTGACATTGGGAACAGACGGCACTTGTCGGTTCATGTCAGTTCCGCCACGCTATTGGCAATGGACAGTGAGTCCACCGCATTAGTGCCGGACAACTGCACATAAAACTCCCTGCCCCGATAGCCGGACGGCAAACGGAACACATTGCTGTCACTGACCGCCACACTGTACACGGGGTTTCCATCCGCCCATAACTGAAATGTCACCGTGCCACTGGCATAGATACGCCCGCACGCCGGACACATGGGCATAGGCACGCGCACTGGCTTGCTCTTCCACGTGAACATCATCGGATTGCCTGTCTCCCAGCTCCAGATAATGCCCGTGCTGTCCAACAGATACAGCGTGTCGGTTGACAAGTCATTGTAGCCGCCCACAATCGTAGGGAAACCGCTTAAGGTGGTCAGAACGGCGGGGCTTTTACGCATGTCAAACATAAAGCCGTTTGAACCCGAAAAGCCCACATAAATGCCCTCATAATAAAACCCATACAATGTTGCCGGAGGAAACGCCGCTTGCCATTGCTGCAAAGTGTAATAATCCAGCGTAGCCATTTGTATTTGTGCTTGCTGAATGGCAATCAGGCCATCCGGCGATGCCGCCATCACATAGCCGCCCATGTCCACGCAACTTTTGCGGAACGGCACAGATTGGGCATTGTCGATTTTAATGGCCGTCAAGGTTGCAGGGTCTGTGCCAGTGACAAGATAAGGGTTGCCTTGTGTGAACACCACAATAGAATCCGTTGTCACTGCCAATGCCGTTATCGGAAACGGAAAAGCCAGCTCATTGTTGGGATTCCACGCATGGGGCATGAACAGCTCGCTCACATACAATGTGTTGCCATAATAGCCGACAAAAAACCCACTGCCCGTGGATTTAAGCCCTATCATTGCAGCAGGCGGCGCAAACCAATTGGCGGACGGCATGATCTCGCCCAAGGCGGAATCAAGTATGCTGTCTGCATAGGTGGTTGTGCCTATCACGACATCCGCCACAAACTCAAACGTAGTGCTGTTAGTGCCTTGCGCCGTCCGGTAAATACGCCTAAGCCCCGTGGCAAGATTGTAATTGGTGAGCGTTTCGGTGTTGAAATTTAGCGTGACAGTTTGCCCGTTCTGAACTGAAGTGACAGGCAAAGGCGTTGCCATTGGCGGCCCTTCCTCGCCCAATGGCGACACATACGAGAACGTGTAAAAACGTTCGTACGCGGTTCCCGTGCCTGTGCCGGAAACCGCCGCGCTGGCTATTTTGCCGTTCGCCGGTTGTGGTATGCCCAGCCTTAGCCCATTAGGCGTGCCGTTGACTGATGGCCTGCCAGTAAACGTATATTGCGGGTAAGCCGCTGTAGGGTCGGTGTAATAAATCCTGCCGTAAGCATCCGCCGGAACAGGACTCATTGCCACGTCCACATTGGGCGCGTCCCAATACAGCCAAGGCGGCGACGAATATTTGTAAATGGTGGAAGGCACATAGCCCAATGTGCCGGATGGCGAGGCAACCACTTGCGTCAATCCGTTCAGTGGCCTGATAGAACCACGGTCAACACGGAGGTTTTGCGCCACCGTTGCCATATTGGTTTCCAGCAGCGGCGGGTTGACTTTAGGGGCTATGCCGCCAAACTGTCCTATGCTGATGCTCATTTGACAACCTTGTCATTGTCGGCATTGGTGTCGCCACTGAACTTTTCGCCAATGGCTTGCATGAACATCTGGTAATGGTTTTGGCTGCGCTGCGCTTGGTTGGCGCTGTCAGAATCTTTTGCAAACGCACGGTAAAGCACATAATCCAACAAGGCATTACGGTAGTAATCCATGATGGTTATCTTTGTGCCTATCGCATAATTGGGTATTTGCGGGGGTATCTGCGCGTAGATTATTTCAATATATTGGGGTTCGGCGGGTTGGGGAGGCCAAACATAGAACGTTGAGTTGTTGTCAACCGCGTCATACATGGCATGTACAACCGTGCTGGACGGCGTGTCCTCTGTCCATGTCGGAAAGTACCTGTCCATGGTTTTTCTGTCAATCTGCCGTATTGCAGCCCCCGGTGTCGTGCCGGTCGGCCCCATGTTACGGACAAACTCAACAATGCGTATCGCATCATCAGGGCCACCCTGTATGGCACCGGGCTGCAAAATAAGCGGGACGGTGACGGAATTGGAATTGACAACCAACGTGGCTATTTCAAGCTGCCCCGCATTAATCCAAGACAGCAGTTCGCTTTGCGACCAACGGGTAAGTGCCACATCATTAAGAAAAACAGCCGCGTCATTTATAATGGCTATCGCATCCGTTCCGGGATTGGAACGAAAATACCCGTCAGAACTGTACCCGTCAACAGAATAATTGAGCATGGCTGGGCCTATGTTTTTTGTCAGTCAAAAGGCATTACATTGTCATTAATGCACGGTAAACGGCATCCATCATAATCTGCCCTCCTGTCGCTATGTCAGGGTGCTCCAGGTCGGCTTGGATGTAGGGGGTATAAAGGTCAGTGAATGCATAGTCAGAACCGGCATTGTCCGGCCTGCCAAAATAGGGCTGCATGTCAAAGTAAGCAACTCCCGTGCTTATGGCAACCTGCCGCATGGCGAGTGCCAGTGCTTGCATCAGATAGCCCGTGTTTACCCTGTTATCTTCCATCGGCGAAATCAGCAGGATGTCAACCTTGGGTATTGCCGCCCTGACATTGTTGATGATGAGCGTCAGGTTAGTGGCGAACTGGTCAGGTGTTAATGTGCCTTTGTCATTGTTGCCGAGCATGATGGTGACTAGATCGGGGCTTAACGCCGCCAATTGTGCGCCCCATGTTGCGGCTGTCACTGTTGACCAATGCACCGATGTTGCCCCACCGGCGGCTATCTTGTGGAAACGGAAGCCAGCAGTGGATGCTTGGATGTCAACTCCCGCCAAGGTGACAGTACCGGACACCACTTTAATACGTAGGGTGTTGGCGGTGTTGGGTATGCCATCCAGTGCGATATGCCCAGCGCCTACGGTTGTCAATGAGATGTTAGAGCCATAGCTAGCGCCGTCATTCCACGACACGGCAATAACGCCCGTGCCGTTGCCACCATAATACAACATGCAGCTTGTCTGCCCTGCCGGAAAATTCAGGCGGATATAGTCGGTGGGGGTTGAACTGGTTACCTGTGATAAGGAGGGCGTGTTGTCGGCGGATGTCAGGTAGTTGCCCACCCATGAGCCTATAAGCTGCAATATGCTAAAGCCGCCTGCCAAACCATACGCCGCCCCTATATCTTGGTAGGAGGGCTGGTTGTCTGTTGTCCACGGCGGTGTGTGTGGGCCACCATAACCGAACCCTATCCACCCCATGCCGGCATTGCCCAGTTCCGTCCATAGCTGCTGTGTCAGCGGGGATGACCAGATTGCACCCCATTGTGTTAAAGAATCACCAATACCCGCCACCACAAGCTGTGATGAAATGGTTACATTGTTGGTGTTGGTGTAGCTGCCAAGATTACTCTTGATTCGGCGTATTTTTAGCCGTGTGCGTTTGAGGGTGGCAAGTTGTAAGTGATTGTCGATGGGTTGGGCATAGTTGTAATTGTCGCCGCTGTCTGACGGCACACCATCGTTGATAAGTTCCGCGCCGGTGACATTGTTCAGGCTGCCTGCGGCATAGTACCTTGGGCCTAGTGTGTTTGAGTCATATTGGTTGCTGTCGATGATGCTGGCTTTACAAGAGGAGTCCAGATACAGGCCATAACCTGTGTTTGCAGTGAACACATTACCTTTGATGACATCGTTCTGGCCTTTTAAAGACAATCCGTGGGCACCGTTCTGCGCACCTTGCAGGATGTTGTTGGTGAACACATTATGGTTAGACAACGCGCCAGCACCGATATTGCCCGTGCCTCCACGGGTGCAATTGTGCAAACCTATATTCCCGTCAATAGTGTTGTATCCACTTGTGTTGTCCACCGTTATCCCTTCCAACCCATTGTTATAAACATGGTTTGAAGTTATCCGGCAATAACGGGCTTCCGACATCAGGATGCCGATGGAGTAATTGTCATGGGCATAGACTTTGTGGACACTGCACCCGGTCAGCCATACGGTGTCAGACTGACCCCATAATCCCATGCCCTGCCCACCGCTGTTGCGGGTTTCAAAATTCCTGAATGAGCAGTAGTTGCCCCAACACGCTATGTTTGCCCCGTAGCTTGGCGACAAATTTGCGCCGTCAAACACGCCATTGCCTGAAATGGCCCAGTAGTTGTTGGAGATGTACAGCATGGTGGCGAATGTGCCGGTTTGCGTGACCACCGCGCCTTCCTGCACGTCAACATGAACATAGTCCTTGGTGCTGGTTATCTGTGATTCCCAGAGCCACGTACCGCTCGGGATGATGATCTTGCCGCCCGTGCCGCCTAGGGCCGTCATGGCCCTGTTGAACGCCGCCGCCGCACCGGACACGCCGGACACTGCGCCAAAATCTGTGATGCTGACCGTTTCCCCTAGCTTTCCCGCCACGGTGCGGGACACTGCGCCAGTGCCTGTTTGGATAATGCCTATCAGCGCCGCACCCGCGCTTGAAATTAAGCTTGCTATGGACGATACGCTCCAGTTGGCATTGGTTGCAATACCGCTAAAGTTACCGTCAATTTGTGTGGTCGTAAGCCCGGTGTTGCTTGCCGAGCCACGCAAAACAGGGCTAAAACTGGAAGGTGGCGTCAATGACATGGATAACCCCTAAAATCTATCGGTAATAAAGTCTGACGTGGCTAATCCCGTCAGCGGTTGGATTCCTTAATCCTGTCTTGATATAACGTTTTGCCTCATCTATGCCAGCATCAAATTTGGCTTTGTAGAATTGCGCCAAATCAGGGTTGCTCCATTCGGCATTGGGCTGTGCCATCAACAAAAACTTTGAACCGGCGGTGATATGGTCAAACCAGCGGTTGCAGAACTCATTGTCCAGTGTCGGCAATGCGCTCCTGTCCGGCATCATTGACACATTGACAGTCAGATAGGCCGAGCGGTCTATGCCGCTGTCCGGCGTGATCTGGAACG
>Ga0208255_100130_pt1 | contig 10469 bp, 13 predicted proteins | sample CryBogCBH06Jun08_FD_184600 | JGI IMG/M metagenome (GOLD analysis project Ga0208255, IMG submission 184600) | Freshwater microbial communities from Crystal Bog, Wisconsin, USA - CBH06Jun08 (SPAdes) | ecosystem: Environmental > Aquatic > Freshwater > Lake | place: Crystal Bog, Wisconsin, USA... | reverse complement strand
AATCTAGGTGCTTTGTTAGAACAAGCTATTACAGGCGTTCAGTACATCACTATGACCAATGCGAATTATTCGCTATCAAACTATAACGGCACATTAGATGAAGCCCGAAACCCAGTTATTATTGCCCAAGGCACAAACAGTGCTATTTACCAAGTTATTGCCCCACTAGTTAATAAACAATATATTATCTACAATAACACCGTTGGCGGGTATGCAATTACGATTGGTGGTACTTCTGGTTCAACTGTAACAATCCCTAACGGCGTAACTGCAACGGTATATTGCGATGGCATTAATTTTTATAGTGGTAATACTGGTACTGCTGGTAGCTGGGCTGTAACTGGTAACGAAACAATCGGTGGCTCTTTAGGGGTTACTGGTAACTCTACTTTTACAGGTACAACTACTACTACTGGTACGGCGACATTTAACGGGGCAGCTGCTTTTAACGGTGCTACAACCGTACCTACCCAAGCGGTAAACGATAACTCAACTAAGGCGGCTAGCACAGCTTTTGTACAAACCCAAATTGGAGCCATTACATCTGTTGCCAGCGCTAAAAACATAGCAAACTCTGGTGGTTGGTCTGTAACCCCTTCTGGTACTAAACTGTATTTTAACTACAATGGTACTAACGTAGCATCATTAGATTCATCTGGTAACTTAATAACCCTTGCTAACGTAACCGCATACGGAACCCCATAATGCTCTTTGAAATCCATGCAGAAAAGAACGCCACCGACCAAAAAGTTTTTTTCTACGACAACATGACTAATGTCCTCAAGAGTGAGGATGGGATTGTTTTTAAATATCCTGAGGGCGATCAAGCCCAACAACATGCACATCAGCCGTATATTGCTTTTGATAAAGACCATCCCCTAAAAAAGTCTAAACATATCCAGTTGCTTAAAATTCAACTAGGCTTGGGCTGTAACTATTCATGCGACTACTGCTCCCAGAAGTTTGTAGAAAGACCTGAGTCAACCTCGTTCAAAGATGTAGCAACGTTCCTACAAAAACTTGAGGTTTTAGAGTTTAATGAGCAGCATGGGCTAAAAGTAGAATTCTGGGGTGGTGAGCCGCTTGTCTACTGGAAAACCCTTAAACCGTTAGCTGAAGCTATTAGGGAGAAAGTACCCTATGCCAAGTTTTCCATAATTACTAATGGTTCTATTCTGACTGAGGAAATTATTGACTGGCTTATGATGCAGGACTTTAGCGTCTCTATTAGCCATGATGGACCAGGGCAAGCTGTTAGGGGTCCAGACCCATTTGACGACCCAGAGAAAAAAGAGTTACTGCTAGGGTTCTACCGCATGATGACCCGCCTTAAAAAGGGTATTAGTTTTAATTCCATGCTATCAAGAAATAACCAGAGCCGTAAAGCCATATCTGACTGGTTCCGTGAACTTACTGGTGATCCTAATATTTCGCTAGGTGAAGGTGGGATTGTGGATGCTTACGATGAAGATGGGATAACTAATTCTTTACAATCCAAGCAAGAACACTTTACATTCCGCCGTACAGCCTTTACAGATATCTTTGCTACAGATGGGGATATTGCGTTTAAGATGCAGCTAGATAAGATTAACCAGTTTACTAATGCGGTTCTATCCCAGTCTAATTCGGTCTATTTGGGTCAAAAATGCGGTATGGATGACGAACATGTCTTAGCTGTGGATATGCATGGTAATGTGCTTACCTGTCAAAATGTATCTGCTGTAGAAACAGGCAAAAACGGAGAATCCCATTTAGGTGGCAACTTAGATGCCTACGAGGATGTAGCTATTAAAACTTCTACGCACTGGAGTAATCGTGATTCATGTTCCTCTTGTCCTGTCTTACATTTGTGCAAAGGAGCTTGTATGTTCCTCGATAACAAATTTTGGGAAATCTCTTGTGCTAATGCATACTCTGACAATGTCGCCCTATTTGCTTTATCTATATACAAAATGACGGGTTATATACCTACCGTAATTAAAGCTGAGGGTTTACCCTTAGACCGCCAAGATATTTTTGGCACAGTATTTAAACATGAAGAAATACCAATTAGAAAGATTATCCCTATCAAGGTAGTTAGCGAAGTAGTTGGCAAAATTGATGACGTGGAAATCTATGGAAAATCGAGGGTAGCAGCATGACATTACCAAGCTCAGGGACAATTTCAATCAGCCAGATTAGTGTAGCAATTGGGCAACCGTCTACATATACAGATAGCTTATCGTTCCTTAATTCTTTATTGCTAGCCCCCGTCTCTACCCCAAGCCTTACTGCGTTCTATGGTTTAACTTATTACCAGAATACCAACCAAGGTAACTGTTCTAATGGTAACTGCACATCTAATTGCAACTGCGGCAATATCCAATGTACTAACTGCTACATCGCTGGTACTGTAGACTGCGTTAACTGCCAAACTAAACCTTACTTGCAAACAGGTACTAATTGCACCGCTTGTACTTATAACTGCCAAACTGGTCCTGTATCGTATAACTGTAACTGCGCTTGTAACTGTTCTAAAATCATATGTGCCAAGCTAAATGAGCAAGGCTATATGGACCCTAATGTATGGGTAGCTGACCAAGCGTATGGTAGGATGTTGCGCAAAAATGACAGAAGGGTATATAGAGGATATATACGTTGGGCTAGAACCGTTACCGCATGGATGGATGGTAAAGGTCCTGATTGTTTCCTATGGGTGAAGAAAGAACATCGTGCAAAAGCGCAACAAGACAGTATTAATAAGATGGCGTTACGTATTGGCATTCCTTGGTCTGAGCATATGGCTTACCTCATGGGGGCTCGTCCTAAAGACAATTTGCGTGGTCGTGTGCTTATGGCTATTGGTGTACCTATTAGCCGCTTAATTGATTACATTCCTCATCGCCGCGGTCACCGCATTTTAACTCTTTGGGGTATGTGGGCATTGTTTTGGATGAGCCATTGGGCTGCATCTGCCGTGGTAGCTAGTAATAAAAAACTATCATCATTTAAAGGTATCCTCGTATGATTGAAAATTCACAAATTCCACCAGTAGAAGATAATGAAATTGACATCTATCGCCAGCACGTTGTGCATTACTTTGACCATCAAATGGGTCACGATATTCTTCAATTGCCTGAACCGGAAAAACAACGTCTATTCCAAATGCTCACCGATTATGCGGATGTTTTAGAGCAAATCTTTCATCCAGGCATACCAATTCTAGAACATATTTTAGGCAGACCTTGGGCAGCAGCTAAAGCAAGACCTCATGCCGGTATAGATTTTGAACATGACTGCGAAATTATTCGCCAATATAATGCGTGGAAAAATGTTCCAGAAACTGAACCAGAAGTTTAAAAAGCTGGAGTACACCCAAAAAGAAGAACAAATCTCCTATGGAGAAGTTATCTCATACCATAACGTCCATATTAAACAAGGCGGAGTATTGTACGTAATACCCAGAAGGTATAGAGAAGACTTCACAGTTTCGGTTATGAGAATTCAAGATGCTGTTCCGCCGCATACTGATAGCGAGATTAAATGCACTATTAACTTTTATATACAGCCAGAGCTATGCATTACCAAGTTTTATAGGCCATTTAAAGAATTAAAAACTTACCAAGTACCAAACCAGACTAATGGGGCTATTTATAGCAAACAAGATCTAGTATGTAATGGATGCTTTATTGCCCAGCCAGGAGATGCTTGGCTTTTAGATGTAACTAAGATTCATGCAGTAGATTGCATATTTCCAATAAAAGAACGGATTGCCATTACTTTAGGCACAGATAAGCATACTTATGAAGAAGTAAAACAAATGTTACATGAAACGGGGAATTTATAATGTTTTATGAAGAATTAAATTGTTTAGATTTTAACTTTGAGCAATTATTATTTGATGTGGAACACCACGTATTCCCATTAGGGCGGCAGATTATTCAAGGAGAAGACTATGAAACACCGGCTTATCATGGCTTTGGCGGCTGGTCTATTACTTCCCGTACTGGTAATTGGCGAGATGGTTGGGATTTTTTCCAGAACGATCATGGAGAAGCGATGGAGATTTACTTTCCACAAAACGACAACAACTTTAAAGCCCTCAAGTTCTTTGATATTGCCCACTCTATGGAGCATAGTAACCCTACCGAAGCGTGTGTTGGGGAAATTGCTTATCTCGTTAACCAGTTGGAAGATCTTGGGTTTTACCCCAGAAGAGTGAGGGTAACGTGCTTAAAAGCTGGGGCTAAGTCTTTAGTACATAAAGATGCTGATGGTGACGAATATATGGCTAGAATCCATATACCCCTGATTACTAACCCCAAATGCGTATTTATTTCAGATGGGCAGCATTTACATATGCAAGCAGGTAAAGCTTATATAGTTTGGGTTAATGACTGGCACCAAATTCGCAACGATTCAGACCAAGATAGGTACCACATTATTTGCGATGCCTATGATACTAAAGGCAAAACTGAAGGTTTTCGGTATAATGCAGACATAACCGAGTTGGAAAACCACGCCCTAAAATATCGTGAAAATGTAGATTCGGCGGTAATTGAACCAGAATTATTAGAGAAGTTTGAAACAGTAAGACAGAGTTTTATAACCAAAGGAAAACACAAATGAACTTTACATTTAGCTGGATTATGGACAAACTAGGCTACATGCCTAAAATTAATATGGAAGTTGGCGAGTTAGCAAAAGCATGGCCTTTCCCTACCCCAAAAGAAACAGCAAAAAAGACTAAGCCAACAGTGGCTAAAGCTACTACCCGCAAGACTAAAGCACCAACAAAAAAGAAATGAAAGAATATTTAACCAAGTTAATGTCTGGTAAAGACAATGCTACTCCTGATTTGGGGCGGCATTCTTGGCTTTTTTGTATGCTAGCTGTAATAACGGCATCTATATGGAACGCTATAAGTACGGGTTTGGTTGACATAGAAAAGTTATATATGGGTCTAGCTGCTGTCGTGGGAGCACATGGAATGGCGCTTTGGGCTAAACAAAATACAGAACCATCAGATAATTTAGGGCCGGGGGCATGATGTGGAGTTTAATAAGTGGATATGCTAATTACATCAAAATTGGACTATATGTTGTGGCTGCTTGCGGCATTTTTTATTGTGGTTTTCATATTGGTAATCAAAGATATCTGGACTACAAGTCTGAGGTTGAAGTCGCTCAAAAAGCCCAAGAGCAAAAAATTGAATCCATTCGGGCACAGCAGGAACTCATAAATAAAGGAATACAAGATGAATATGATGCGAAGCTTGCTCTTTTGCGCCAGTATTATGCTAACGGGGTGCGCCAACCAAATGGTACCAAGCAAATGTCCACCTTTACCGATACCGCCAAACTCTTTGATGCAAGCACCGCCTACGCTGAACTTGCTGGAAACTGCGCACAAACCACTCTCCAACTAGTGGAATTGCAAAAGTGGATCAATGAGCAAATAGGAATTAAATGAGCCCAGAACAGCTTACACAATTAGGTATTAACGCAGATAAATGGTTCAAGCCACTATTCGATACCTTAGTTAAATATGGAATTAGTACTACTAAAAGACAAGCAGCATTTATAGGACAGTGCCAACATGAGTCAAAAAACTTCACAACTATGGAAGAGGACCTTCATTACTCTGCCAATGGACTTATGCGTACATGGCCCTCAAGATTTCCTGATGTTGATGTGGCTGAAAAATACGCAAATAATCCAGAAAAGATTGCTAACAAAGTGTATGCTGGTAGAATGGGGAACACCCAAGATGGCGACGGGTTTGCATTCCGTGGCAGAGGAATTATTCAGCTAACTGGGCGTGATGAGTATAAAAATTGTGGGGATGCATTAAAACTTAACTTAATAGACTTTCCTGATAACTTACTAGTGCCTGGTTATGCAGTTTTAAGTGCGGGTTGGTTTTGGAATAAAAAAGGTTTAAATGACCTAGCAGATGAGGGTGATTTAAAAGAAATGACTCGTAGAATTAATGGCGGGTTAAATGGATATGATAATCGAGTTGCATTAATTGCAGCGGCGCAAAAAGTACTGGATACCTACTAATGCCTTTACAGAAACTACAATTTAGACCCGGCTTAAACCGTGAAGGTACTGATTATTCCAATGAAGGTGGTTGGTATGACGGGGATAAAATTCGTTTTCGTTCTGGCTTTCCTGAGAAAATTGGTGGATGGATTCGCTTTGCCAATGCTACGTTTGTAGGAGTATGTCGGGATTTATGGAACTGGGTAGATTTATCTGGTAATAACTATATTGGTTTAGGCACTAGTAAAAAGTATTACATTGCAAGGGGTGGTTCTTTTTATGACGTAACTCCTATATATACAACAAATACTTTAGCAGCAAACCCATTAAGTACTCAAAATACTTCTAATATTGTTACCATTAACGACCCAAACTATACTCCTAACGTAGGGGATTATATTATTGTTTCTGGGGCTACTACATTTAATGGAGTTACTATAAGTGGGGAATATGTAGTTAATTCTGTTCCTAGTGCTATTACTTATACTATAGTAGCTTCAACCAATGCTACCAATACAGGCTCTGGCGGCGGCTCTGCCGTAGTTGTTCAATATGAGTTACCTTCTGGTCTAGATGTTTACACGACAGGTACTGGTTGGGGCGCAGGCTCTTGGTCACCTACAATCTTAGCAACATTAGGCGCAAACCCTTTTGTTACCACTAATGGTAGTAGCACAGTACAAGTTACTTATACAGCACATGGCCTTACTACAGGTAACTACGTAGCTTTTGCGGGGGCTACTACTTTTGCTAGTATCCCAGTAGGCATGATTAACAATACCTTTGCTATTATAGTTACGGGTACGAACACATTTAATATAACTTTACCTAGCGGGTTTACTGCTGTAGGTAGCGTATCGGGTGGTGGTTCAGCAGTTCTTGTTTACCCACAATATGGTACAAGAGGTTGGGGTACAGCCGCTACTATTGGTGTAGGTTCTCAATTACGTCTTTGGTCTAGCGATAACTTCGGTCAAAACCTTGTGCTTGCTCCTAGGGGTGGGGCTATTTACTACTGGGTTGATGCAACAGGTACTAGCGTAAGAGCACAGCCATTAAGCACTTTATCTAGTGCCGCCGGCTATTCTGGGGCGTATGTTCCTACAAATACTAACCAAGTTCTTTCTTCAGCTATACAACGATTTGTGATTGCTTTTGGTGCCAATAGCTATTTAACTGGAACACCTAATACGCAGTTCAATCCTATGTTGGTTCGTTGGTCGGATCAAGGTAACGAATTCCAATGGGTTCCTAGTATTACTAACCAGTCAGGCGAATTTCCATTATCTAACGGCTCATATATTATGGGTGCCCGTGCAACTCGCCAAGAGATTTTAGTTTGGACTGATTCTTGCCTTTATTCTATGCAATATTTAGGTGCTCCATATGTTTGGGGTTTTCAAGTATTAATGGATAATATTTCTTGTATCTCACCTAATGCCATGATTACAGTTAATAACGTAACTTATTGGATGGGAACTGAAAAGTTTTATATGTATTCTGGTACAGTACAAACCCTACCATGCGCATTACGTCAATACATATTTGACGATATTAATGAAAACCAAGCTTACCAAATATTTGCTGGCGCTAATGAAGGCTACAATGAAGTATGGTGGTATTACTGTTCTAATGAATCTAGTAATGTTATTGATAAGTATGTCGTATATAACTACCTAGATAGGGTTTGGTATTACGGCACAATGTCTAGAACTGCATGGTTAGAAACTGGAATCCAACAATACCCAGTAACTGCTAACTATTTAACAAGCGCTACTTTCTCTGGTTTTATATCTGGTACAACTTTAACAGTTACTAATATGACTTCAGGAGTAATTTCTTTAGATACTACTTTATCTGGCACAGGGGTAACTACAAATACAACTATCGCTAGTTACGGCACAGGTACCGGTGGGGTTGGAACTTATAACGTAAATATTAACCAAAATACAGGAACTCAAACTTCTCCGGTGTCTATGGCTACTACTGGTGGTTATGGGTACTTACTATATCAAGAAAACGGTGTAGATGACAACTCAGGACTAACTACGAGACCTATTGACTCTTATGTGCAATCTTCAGACTTTGATATTGGTGATGGGCATAATTTTGGATTTGTATGGCGTATTTTGCCTGACGTTAACTTTAACGGTTCTAATGTGGCTTATCCTTCTGTAACTATGACTCTAAGACCACGGGAAAACTCAGGTACAGCCTATGGGCAAGCAGATAATCCAACAGTTACTAGCTCACAAGTATATGCCACCCCAGTTCCTAGCGAATATACGGTCCAACAATTTACAGGGCAGGTATATACAAGATTACGTGGACGCCAAATGGCCTTTAGAATTGAATCAAATACTATTGGGGTTGCTTGGCAGTTAGGTAGCCCACGAATTGATATTAGACCTGACGGAAGAAGATAATGGCTACCCCATTAAAAGTAGGGCAACTACAACCAACCAAATCCCCCAACTTGCCCATTGCGCCAGTTGAATATATACAATCTTACCAAAATGAATTAAATAATGCCTTTCGTTTATATTTTAACCAGATAGATAACGTTATAATTGGGCTTGTTGGAACCCCTATGATTTACACTGTGTCCCAATTACCTACTGTTGGTATTAAAGGGCGTAGATTATTTGTATCGGATGCAACCTCTTCTACTTTTGCGGCTACTGCTGTGGGTGGGGGATCTTATTCGGTGCCTGTATTTGACAACGGAACTGCATGGTTAATAGGATAATTATGCTAAAATCAACCAAGTCTAACCCTAGAAAGTACTAATATGGATGCTGGAATCGGCGAAACAATGGCAATCAGCGCCCTTATCGGTGCTGGTGTAGGGGGTGCTTCTTCTGCAGCTCAAGGTGGCGATCCCCTAAAAGGAGCTTTAATGGGCGGTGCTTTAGGTGCCGTTACTGGAGGATTTGCTGGTGGTGCTGGTGCTGGTGCTGCTGGTAGTGCTGTTGCTGATTCTACTACTTTAGTTCCTGGGGCTGTGGCGGGTGCTGGAACTGGTGCTGTTGGTGCTGGTACTGGTACGGCTCTTACTGATGCAGCTTTAGGTTCTGGTAGTGGATTTGGTTTAACTGGTGCATCTACTGGTGGTATTGGTATAGGTGCTGGAAACGGCGCTATTGGTGGTTTAACTGCTCCAACAGCCGGTATTTCTAGTTTAGGTTTACCTGCCGCGGCTACTGGTACTTTAGGCGCTGGTGCTACTACTGGTGCAGCTGCTTCTGGTTTGGGTGGTGCTTTTGGCACAGGCCTTTCTAATATGGGCTTGGCTACTGATATAGGTGGTGGTTATTTAGCAGGTACTATTGGTGCTCCAATTAAAGGCGCACAAAATCCAAATGCTACCCCATATACTGGACCTCTTACGCAATTACATTACAGCCCAGGTTCTTTTACCCCATCTACCCCTTCATATGCGCCAGGAAGTGTTTATGTTCCTCATTATGCTGCTGGCGGTATTACTCAAGTAGCCCCACAGCAAACACCAAATTTAGACTTTGCAGGTGGCGGTGCATATCCAATGAGCCAGCAAAATACTCCTCAATTTAATACTCCATCACAAATGCCAACTGGTGGGCAAAATGCAATGGCTGACAGTAATGAACCAGCAACTAACCCATTAACAGGTGAACCTACACAAATGATGGCAGCGGGTGGAATTGCAGGGCTTTTAAAAGGTCGTGGCGACGGTATGAGTGATGATATCCATACAACTATCGGTGGTTCACAGCCTGCCCGTCTTGCGGATGGAGAATTTGTTGTGCCTGCCGATGTAGTATCTCATCTAGGTAATGGCTCTACTGATGCGGGTGCAAAGCACTTATATAAAATGATGGATAAAGTCCGTCACGCACGTACTGGTCGTAAGGCACAAGGTAAACAAATTAAAGCAGGGGGCTTTTTACCAGCATGAACTTAACTGTCCGTTATGTAGCTAATACACATGCAGCTCAAACATGGCCTTTAATAGAAAAGTATGTGCTGGCTGCAATGGAAAACGGTTTTGGTGATTACACATTAGATCAGATTAAATTATTGGTTAATGTTGGGCAGTGGGTATTAATGGTAGCAATAGATGAAGAAGGAGTAATACATGGTGCAGCAGCCTCTTCTTTTATTAACTACCCAAACGATAGGGTTGCTTTTATTACTTTTATTGGCGGTAAATTAATATCTAATAAAGAAACATTTAAACAGATGAGCGATATTTTGAAAGCTAACGGAGCAACAAAAATTCAAGGGATGGCAAAACCATCTATCGCTCGTTTATGGAAACGGTATGGGTTTGTTGAACGCACCCTGCTAGTAGAGACAAAAATTTAGGAGAACCTTATGGGTGGCGGCGGATCAGGTGGTGGCGGACCAACAACATCGACAACTAATACGTCGAATTTACCTACATATGTACAACCGTATGTG
>Ga0208255_100129_pt1 | contig 10504 bp, 10 predicted proteins | sample CryBogCBH06Jun08_FD_184600 | JGI IMG/M metagenome (GOLD analysis project Ga0208255, IMG submission 184600) | Freshwater microbial communities from Crystal Bog, Wisconsin, USA - CBH06Jun08 (SPAdes) | ecosystem: Environmental > Aquatic > Freshwater > Lake | place: Crystal Bog, Wisconsin, USA... | reverse complement strand
CCGCTGCATGTGGACTACATGGGCTTCACTCGATTTGGCAGCAGTGATCCCAGTGAAACTTTTTATAAAAACCATCGGGAAAATGCATGGTGTCCCTACAGTCGAGTGGTAGTGGCCTATGATCAAGAACCCATTCATACTCAATTGGCCAGTGGTCTCTGGAACCCCCAGCTGCTGCCAGATAACGAAATATACGATGTCTGGCGTCGCGAACTAGAGGGTCGATATCACCACCAGGGCATGCGACATTGGACTCCGGATTTCTGTGTGTTTGCCAACAGTGAGCACAGCGAAGAAAAACGTCGTTTTGTCGATCAATTGGGTTATCATGACTGGTATTACTTCTTTCATGGTTTTGCTGCACTGGATTGGTATGGAAACATTCCTTATCGAACACCAATTGACCAGTACTCCCGATTATTTATAACTTTCAATAACCTCTATACAAAAAAACGCAGCTATCGGCTGACCCTAGTGGCCGAGTTGCTGGCTCGCGGCTTGGCCCCGTCAGGTCATATCAGTATGAATCAACAGGACATAGCGGGCAAAATATCCAGTGAGATATTTGACAGTCGCAGTGAAATACATCCTGCTGATAAGAAAATGATATTCCAGACCATGCTGCCTGAGCCGCCGCGGCTGGTCATCGACACTGATCAACCAGATGGCACATTGAGTGCCGACGACAATCTGGAGACTCTCTGCCGGGGCCTGTGGCACATAGTGACTGAAACCATCTACTATGATGACAAGCGCCATCTGACCGAAAAGATATTCAAACCCATAGTGGCTCGACGGCCGTTCATACTGGCGGCCGCGCCAGGAAATCTGGCATATCTTCGCAGCTATGGGTTTCAAACTTTCGATCAGTGGATAGATGAGCGTTATGACGACGAACCCGATCCCGGAATTCGCATGCGCATGATAGTGGATCAAGTGGAGAGATTGTGCCGGCTCAGTGATTGGGATCGCGACGCCATGTATCGTGGCATGCAACCGGTGCTGCAACATAACTATCAGTGGTTTTATGGCGGTGGGTTTCGGGGTATGATCACTGACGAATTGGTCGACAATTTCCGCCGTTGTGTGATTCGGCACAATGCCGGTCGACAGTCGTCGGATGCCAATTGGATCGACCACAGCCACATGGACTGGGCCGACATACGTCGTAGACTCAGTTACTGAACCGTGACTTGAGACCGAGTCTATGATAGATTTTTTGCACTCCCTGGGCCTGGCTAACGCAATCTTCTAGGGCATTGTGCAGCCCGGATTTATTTTTTTCACGTGGGTCGCCGTGTACACCAAATAGTGTACGACTATCACGAATCTGCCAATGGTTCCAGGGCCGCGGCTGGGCCAGCATCTGGTAGAGGTTCTCCAAGATCACAATGTCGAAGCACGGACCCTGGGCCCAAATTTCATCTACGCCCACCAGGAACCGATTGAGGTCAGCCATGAACTGTTCGACCGGGATACGATTTTCATCGCCCAGGGCTTCTTCACGAACATCATCGGCCTGCTGAGTCCACCACTGGAGTGTATCTTCATCATAGCTGCGGCCCAGTGCCAGCTGTTGATCGACATCTGGGCGCACATACATGGCCGGGCCCGGCCGTTGATCAGCATCAAACGGATTGAACTTTACTGCACCAAAAGTCAGTATTACGGTATCGGGTCGGGTACCCAGTGTTTCTAAATCCAGCATCACGCAGGTCATCGTCAATCCTCCTTTAAAAATTGCCAATATGATAGAATGGTGTTACAAATCCCACAAATCCATCAAATTTGCCAGCGGTCAATCTCTGATATCGGGGATCAATGACATTATTGAGACTATTCCACTGGGCCGTCCAGTCCTGCATGATGCGGGTGGTATCATGCTCACTGAGGTCATACAGGAATGAGTATTGTTCGTTATATAGAACAAATATTTGCTTGCCGGTCTGAAATCGTTCGGCATCATATATGGGATAGATGCACTGATTGATTGTGCGCAACAGTGTATCATTGCGAGTCTGTAGTTGCACCTGTTGATCAGGATTCTGTAAAAAATATCGATAGATCATGTGACATTGTTTACGCAGAATCTCTGTGGCATCTGGCGACCAATAGAAATATTCCATGTTGACTTCGTCAGTGGATTTAAGATGTATCAGTGTGTCAACAAAATATGTATACAGCCCACCGTTACGAACGGCCAATTGTGGCTTGTCGAGGCCCGACAATACCACGCTGTTGCTGTGCTGACCACTGATGTCACGAAGTTTTTCGGCAAATTGCGGCCAGCGATTCATACTGGCAATGCCATAATAATTCTCAAATCCAAAAAAATCATTTTCAGTATAGACATTTTTTACTATACGCTCTGAGCTGTCGATTACTGTGATTCGAATATCAGGATGATGTTTTGTTAACCACTGTAGTTGTGGTTCTATTAGATAGGTCCACTCACTGATATAGTTGCTGGCACTGTGGTCGTCGGGATTGCGGCCATACCGGTCAGCCAATTTTACCGGCCAACTTACCACCAGCTCGTCGACCCGCAGGCCCTGTGCAAGGAAAGCATGTAATACGGTGTGGCTGTCGATGCCTGCACTGTACATCAGCGTGATGTAATCATATCGTTCACGTAGATCACGAGCTCGCTGTTGATACAGTTGATCAATACCCGCAGTGGGCTCGATGGTCCACAGTGTTCGATCGAACACGTCGTTATTAAATATCCACTGGGGATGTGTGTTGGATTGAGTGCCGGCAATCAGGGCCGCGATCTTGTTGGTAAATACTTCTGATTTTACTGTATAATAGCCGTTTTTTTCATACGGTCGAAACATGATTTATTCAGCTTCTATTTTGATCTGTAGTGGATATCCATTCTTGCGAGCCAATAGTGTGACTTCGATACCTTTTTGTTCGGCCATCTCATAGGGCAATGTGGCCACCACCGCTGACCCTTCCTCGTGAACACGCAGGGTCAGAGCATGTGCGCCTTCTTCACTGTAATGAAATATCGACCTAAGGGATTCGACTACGAACTCCATGGAGGTCTGATCATCATTGATGTATATCACGTTGTAATTCTGAGGCTCTTTGAGATTTTCTCGTGGTACAATGCGTTCGCGAACTTCTGTTTTGGTTTTGGTGTCAGTCATGGTCATGATATTTAGAACGGGGCAGGTGAATCTGCCCCGTATGCTACATTATACTACTTCTGAAAGCTGATAGCTATCTTTTTGGGTAGCTTTTCTGCAGGAATTACCAGTTCAAGAGCAATGGACAAAATGCCATTGGTCACAGTGGCCGCTCGCACTTCCATGTCGGGTGACAGGGTAAATGTACGAGTAAAATTACGAGCACTGATGCCCCGGTGCAGATACTCTGCTTCAGATTCTGGACGGCTTTGTTCGCCATGAACTGCCAACACGCCCTCCTTGAGTTCGACATCCAGTTCGTCCTGTTTGAATCCAGCCACGGCTACCTCTACAACGTAGTGTGTTTCGTCCAGGCGAACGATGTTGTAGGGCGGGTATGTAGAATTGTCGCTGCGGCTGTTGGCAAACGTGCGATTCAATTGATCGAACAACTGATCGAAACCAATGGCGTGGCGATGTAGGGTCGGTAAGTCAAGAGTGGATAATGTGAATTGTGTCATTTTATATCTCCTATTAAGCAAGATGACAGTTATAATGTAGCCCCAGTACGGGCACTACATGTTTATTTATTATACAGGAATCAGAATAAAAATAAATCTAAATGGTGAAATTAGTGTTGTTCGGGATTTACCGCACGCGGTGTCATATAATCCCCAATAAAGGAATCAGTCTGGAGTACAAATCCCTGCCAGGTCATGAGGAAGAAAGTATATTGCTCGGGTTTTTCCAGTATCAACCGCAATTGGGTTTTGTGCCGTTTGGTCCTATAGGGCATACCATAGAACTTGGCCCATTCGTCAATCACCGATTTCACCCACACTTCGGCAGGCGGATACCAAACAAAATCGTCATCTTCGAAATCGAATACCAGATACATCTAGTATAGTTTGGTCGGCAGACTGTCGGCCTGCAGCTTTTTCTTCCAACGTCGCCGGGCGGATGCCTTGGCTTGTTTGCGTTTGGTAGTGGGTTTGGTATAGGTTTCACGTTCACGGAGCTCCTGCAGCAGTCCGGATTCCATGATTTTCTTCTTGAATTTGCGTAGAGCTTGCTCGACTTTATCGTCTCGTACTATTACGGCTGAGCCACGGGGGCGATCTTGATAGCGATTGAATGTTGACATATTATTATTTAACTGAATCCCAATATTGAAAATATTTTTCCGGTCCGGTAATGCTCTGTGTGTTGGTTAAAAAATTCTTGGGGCCGTAGTACCAGGAATTTGAGTAGGTGGTGATCAGACGGTCTTTGACCGGACTTAGTTCGTTGACCACTGTGTTGACCAGAATAGCATCGGCGCCGCCACAGGCCGACTCCAACCACGGCAAGTTATTCATATCCGATCGATAGAGATAGATGTTATAGGACTTCTGCGATGAACCACACCACTGTGCTAGATCATCAATCTGTTGCGCCGATGCATCAATGAGTACCACTGTGTGATTGTCGTCATAGCTGACATCAGGTGGTGTCAATATATTGGTGTATGAGCTATTGGAATTAGCGAATGGTTCCAAGGCTACCTCCCACTACCAATGTTACCTGTTGTTGTTCAGTGTTGGTGAGATCATCCCATTCCATTTTGCGAATCCTCAGAGCTTCAATCAGGTATTGTATGTAGTCATCGTTATATGCATAGACATCGTTCACTGCCTTGTTGATCTGTATCCACGTCTGATCGTTCCATTTGAACAGACGGCTGGGACTGAAGTCGGTACGCAGGAACATGTCGCCGCGACGAGGGGACGCTGGAAATACCGATCCAAAATCCGCCAGTGGCGGGGTAGCTGGTACTACGGCATCTGGATTAAACATAGGATCAAACATTCGAGATATCATCACTGGCCGTTGGTTTGAGGAATCTGCGGCTGCCTCCTGAATCTGCTGAATCTGACTGTCGGTCAATGCCCCGTCGTCAGCTGGGTATGCTGGCGGTGCGGGAGTCTGAGCCTGTTCCAGGGCCTGTTGCAGTTCGGAGATAGTGTTGGTGAGATCGGCAATCACACTGGCCTGACTGCTCAGCTGCAGCTCTGCGTCTTGATTACGTTGTAATACATTGCTCATGATACCCTGCTGTAGGTCATGGTCCTCGACAAGATATTGAAAATGATCTCGAAGCTGTTGTAATTCCTGCTCCTTGGTGGCATATTCTGTGGTCAATAATTCAGCATGTTCTGTCAGAGCCTGATGGTCCACCAGAACAGATTGGTGCAGCTGCAGCTGTCGTGACAGTTCGTCGTCGAGAGCGGTTCTAGCCACGACATGACCATCCACCTGTGCTTCAAGTTCGGCAATGCGATCCGCCAGTGCGATGACTTCCGGACCAGGAACATCAGTGTCGACTGCCGGGGGAGTCTCCGGTGTCTGTGCCGGTATCTGTGACTGTTTGCGATCGCTGATGGCCCAGCGTATCTGTTGTGTGGCTGCCAGAATCAACACAATGGCCAAGGGGTCAAATACTGCCACGATCAGCATGATTATCCAGCGTACAGCTCGCTCCAGCAGGTCGGCATTGGGGCGATCGCCGTAGATCAGTGCCGCCACATATTTTATGGGACCTACTTCGGCTTCGACCCGTCGGAGATCTCGGCTGACTTCTGCTCGTTGGTCAGTGAGTTTCGCAATCTCCGTCTGCGCCTGGCCAATATCAGATGTGAGTTTCGTACGGTCTTTGGATTGTTGGAGGCGGAGAGTATTGGCGTTGCGGGCACCTTGTTCGGTCTTGCTTCGTGCCAGAACCTCATCCACTGCGCTATCCATCTGAATAAGAACTTTACGTGCGGCATTGATGTTCTCCCGTTGCGTTGCTATTTTGGTGTCAATCAGTTCGATCTGTGCCGTGATGTTGTCAGTGGGCACGCCTTGATCCAGATGTGCTTTGCTGAGGAATCCAAACACGCTGAGACTGGTCAGCAACATTAGAAATACCACCGCCGGCACCAGGTACAGCTTGTAGGCTGTACTGGATCGGTGCCAGTTGCGGTGCAACCATACGGCTGTCATTATCTTGCCGGCTTCGAGAGCCGATCCCATGATGATGACCGGCAGTGCCGCCGCCGCAAATATGGCCACCAGGCCCAGTATACTGTAATAGGCCGAAACTGCGCTGATGGCGATGGCGATCAATAATGTAATGAAACCGAGTATCATAGCGTATATTTATCCGAATTTAGTTAGTGATTGTACTATGGCGTGGTGATGGCTGTCAAGCTTCTTTGAGATAATATCCACAACCGGGATGGCGGTCAAAGGCCATCAATGAAAACACTTCGGGATAGCGTCGACATCCCTCCCACCGATCCTCATATATGGTACAATTCAGTGTGGTCTGGTCAAAATGCTGGCACCAGGATGTGGTGTAATTGACAGCGTCGGTATAGTTGCGGAATTGACAGCAGGCTCCGCCACAGGTTTTTGGTGTGCAACTGCCGTGAACCTGGGGATTGATCCAGATGACTTCCATTATACCCAGGCAAAATACTGTAGATTCATGGCCGCAGGGGTAATGCCGCCGCCACTGAAGTTTGAAAATTGTACACTCAGTGTATTGGCACCGCTGGCATAGGCTGCTGATATAATCACACCGTAGGTGAGATCGTTGGCGCTGGATACCACTATCTTGTGATTGGTGGTCAGTCCAGTCAGGGTAAAAGTCTGCGTACTGGTGGCGTTCTTGCCAATGGCACCGGGAGTTATGGCCAAAATTCCGGTTAAAAATGTGCCGGCAGCAGTGGTACCGCCAGTGGATAAGCCAGTGGCTGTGCCCAGTACGTTGCCGCGGAGTGACACTGTGGCGGTGACGTTGGCCGCGGTGACGTTGCCAGGGGTCGAAAATCCAATGTTGGAAGTCACACCCACGGCCGGATCAATCGTGGCAGTACGAGTAATGGTGCTGTATGACGGACCACTGGAATTGGCTGTGGTCCAGAATTCAATCCGTCCGCCCTGATTGGTACCGGTCTGTATTTCATTGGTGGTAAAGGACATACGGGCGGGACCTATGTTGGCCCAGCCAGCAGTGGTATAAGCACTGCCAGACACACGAAACAAATCCACGTTGCCCTGCACGCCAGTGGGTGAGGCCATGGATCCTTCAAATCTACGGCCAACTAGTACATTATAGTTTGCCAGAGCATCAAAATACACGCGATCAGGTATGCCAGATTGTCCGGTGACATGCAACATAACACCGGTCTGTACCGGCGTCTGCCATGCCTGGGCGACATCACCAGTTATTTCAAATGCGCCCTGCGTGGAATTCTGTGCTGTGACACCAAAAACTGCCATGCCGGTCTGCAGACTGTTACCGGTCACTGTGGTGCCACCAGTCACTATGGTGTTGCCATTCAGATAGGCATTGCCGGTAATTGTGGTTATTGCCCCAGTCACATAGGTATTGCCGGTCACAGTAGTGGTTCCAATAACTGATGTATTACCGGTCACATAGCTGTTGCCCTGCAGATAAGTGGTGCCAATTACGCTGGTATTACCGGTCACTGTAGTATTACCGGTCACTGTGGTATTACCGGTCACTAGGGTATTACCGGTAATTATGGAATTACCGGCCATTGTGGTGTTGCCGTTAAATATACTCAGTCCATTATTGATGCTGGCGCCGGTCACGGTCATGTTGCCGGTATGCACAGTGGCGCCGGTCACGGTTAAATTCCCAATCTGATTGGTATTACCAGTGATCGTGAGGTTGCCGGTATGCACAGTGGGTCCACTGACTGATACATTACCCACTAGACTGGTGGTTCCATTTACAGTCATGTTGCCGGTATGCACAGTGGGACCACTGACTGATACATTGCCCACTAGATATGTATTACCAAAAGAGCTGAGATTACCGGTGACTGACAGAACACCAGTCACGGTAGATACATTATTGACAGTGGTGTTATTGACAGTGGTTTGTGTGCCCTGAACCGTAACATTGAACACGTTTATGTTCGCTTGTCCGTTTAACAAATTTGGTACTGTGATAGTGCCACCAGGTGTGTGTCCGTCACTGACATGAAACTGCCCCAGGGCCTCGTCATAGAATACATCACCGTACTGTCCGACATAGGTATTGCCGGTAGTGGTGTTGACTCTAGCAGCACGAAATTTTCTAATAGACATTAATCATCTAACCCTCAAAAGGTTCGTCTTCGTCAGCGATGGCCATGACAACCGGAGCGATGCCGGCATTCTGTTTCATGATGGCCAACTCATCTCCACCCGACTGTTGGGGTTCACATGCACAGGGACTGTGACCACATGCATCACAGGCCGGTTCCGGCTGGTCGGAGTCACCGGCCAGGCGTTTCATGAGATCCAGCTTCTGTTGTAGTGGAGACACCATGCTCTGGGTATTGATTTCGGAACCTTCTCCGTGCCGCGGGTCGAACGCAGTCAGTTCTGGACTGTTGGTCTGATGTGGTACCTCGGCGCCTGACCCCGAGCCCGACCGACCGTCGATGACATCGGCCAATTTGCGTAAGATTTCTGAAGCTTTCATAATTAACTCATCGCCTCCTGACAGATTAAATTGGCACCAACCACTGGATTGGTACCGCTGGCACAACTGATGGCCACTGTCAGTGTGTCGATACCATTGCCTCGTACATTGTTATACAAGGGGAAGAAGTAGCTGAAGTCCAGATCCTGAACCCCGGATCCCGACGACAGCACAAACGCAAACACCACTTCACCGCCGGAGATCGCCGTGGCAGTGGTGTCGCGTTCGGCAAAACTGTAGGCTGATCCCAGATACTGTAGGGCATTGAAGTTGGCACCAGTCAACAGGGTGGGGTTGGTGGGCGTGCTGGCAATGATTTCAACCAGGACCTGCGTGCTGGCTGACTGTGATACCATCAGACGTCGTGGCAACAATTGCCCTCGATTGCTGAGGCCGATTATGTAACCGGTGTTGAAGGTCAGCGTGCCTGATACCTGAGCTGAATTTGGTATATTTACTGTAATGGTATTACCACTGATGCTGGTCACTTGCGCACCAGGCGCAATGCCTGTGCCGGTCACGCTCTGACCCACTGTGACACCAGTTACAGCATTTAGTCCAATGGCATAACTTCCGGCTGCACCACCAATGGAATAGGTGTTGGTAACTCCGGTTGTCAAGATGGTGGGAGTGGCTGGCAGCGGACCAGCCAGCACTGGGTCACACCAGTACAGTGTATTGGCTGTGTTGTAGCTCACACGGCCCATGGCGCCCGAGCCCCAGTTACTGGTAAATGTCAGTGTGCTGCTGCTGATGGTCGATGCAAGGGGCAGGCTCAGTGTCAACGTAGTGCCGGCGATACCAGTCACATAGGTCGGGGCACCATTGGGATTGATACCAGTGCCGGTAACTATGGCACCGATATAGATACCAGTGGCACTGCTGACAGTGACAGTGCTGGTTCCCACTGTGCCACTGGCACCACTGCTGACCACTGTGGCAGTCTGATAGCCGTTATTGGGGAAATAAATTTGACGGCCAACCCACTGTCCGGCAGTGAAGGGCGAACCGGTCACCGTCATATATTGGCCGTTGCCCTGGAAGGCCACTGGGCTGGCAGCCGAACCCACAGTCTGACTCATGTTTACCGTCCAGGTGCTGCCGGATCCGGCTGTGATGACCGTAAATGGGGTCACTAGTCCATTGTTGCTGCTGCTGGAGGCTGTGCCAAGGCCGATAAGTACTGTGCCAATGGCAATAGTACCAGTACCAGCGGCGGTCACTGTCAATGTTGTTCCAGAAATGTACCCGGTAAAAGTGCTGGCCAGGACCCCAGTGGCTGTGGGTGTGGCGCCGGCGTCGTTACGACCATAAATGTTGCCGTATTCCAGGGTACCCATTTGCCGACCACGTATACTCAACACCGGCCGACGTGTGGCTGGCGCTGTGACGGTCGTGGTTGGGGCTGTATTGGGTAGACCATATGAGTAGGTAAAGCCGCGCTGTTCGTCTCGTTGTCCTTCGACGATAACCGATACGCCATAGTGATACATGTCGTTCAATATTGTGGTGCCAGTTAGATTTCGTTGTTCGTAACGTACCGGCAAGTTACCGGTACGTGCCCAGGGTGTCTGTTGACCGCCGGTGCCGGTCACTGTGTTGTTGTAATTGCCCCAACCGATCTGGTGAGCAATGATGGGTTCACCGTCGATCCAGAAACCAAAACGTGTGGCACCAGCACCGTACCAACCATATTCAATCCAGAACATCTGAATATTGGCAAAATTCAACTGTTGGATATTGTATTGGTCGCCGTTCCATTGATCAAGGCCCACACGAGTTTCTTGTACGTTGCCATTTACGTCACTGCGTACAACCACATACATACCCTGCGGATTGCCGGTAT
>Ga0208255_100119_pt1 | contig 11038 bp, 21 predicted proteins | sample CryBogCBH06Jun08_FD_184600 | JGI IMG/M metagenome (GOLD analysis project Ga0208255, IMG submission 184600) | Freshwater microbial communities from Crystal Bog, Wisconsin, USA - CBH06Jun08 (SPAdes) | ecosystem: Environmental > Aquatic > Freshwater > Lake | place: Crystal Bog, Wisconsin, USA... | reverse complement strand
TGGCTGAAATGCTTATGGAATTTGAGGGGATTCAAAATGCTGCCACCGAAGAAGATGAAGAAGGCGAAGCGATCCACTAGATGGCGGTCGCAAGGCCATTGTAATTTTGTCCGGTCTCATCATTGCTCGATTGATGGATGCATGGAATTGCCGATTGATGTCGCCCATGTGAGGTTGGGCAGCGGCGCTGGGATGGGAGAAAAGCCAGATGATTTTAGGTCAGTGGCACTCTGTGCAGGACACCATCGTAAGCAGCACGAAATAGGCGAACGCACGTTTTGGGCTGGTATTGATATTGAAGGGCTGATTGAAGCCTTTTGCAAAGTCAGCCCGAAAGCCGCTGAAATTAGGGCGGTGAAGGCAGAAAGGAATGGTCATGTCTGACAAGCCAAGCCTGATGTTTGAAGTGCGCTTTGGCAGCCTTCACCCTATTAATTCAGCCGCACGGGAGGCGGTGAAAGCCATCCCTCCCGGCCCGGTTAGGGTGGAGATCAAACGCACCAGATCCAATGAGGCGCGGCGGGGGTTTTATTTTGTAATGCTGGACGTAGCCGCAGAAGCCCTAACGGATGCAACGGGCTTTGTGTGGGATCAGGAATTGCTGCATAATGAACTAAAGCGCCGCCTAAGCCTTGGGGAGCGGTTTACAACGCCATCAGGGCATGAGGTGTTCAAGCCCCGCTCCACTAGCAACAGGGCCATGACAGAGCCTGAGCGGGCACGATGGACGGATAGATGCGCCAATATCTTGAGCCACTGGCTAGGATGTGAAATTACCGAGCTAATGGATGAGGCTCGACGTAGGAATGGAGATGTGGGATGAATGTTTTAGAATTGCGAAAGGGTGACATCATCCACGCGATGCGGATTGATGATTTATATCGCTGGTATGATGAATTAGAAGATATCTTAATTGAAAACACCAGTGAAATTAAGGTTTTGCGGTTGTCTGGCGCTCACGAAAGGTCATGGGTGAAATTTGCCGATGAATCTAAAAATTGCAGCATTTTAATGAGGTATATTGCTAATCGCATTTCTCAAATGGGATATGAACCGCCGATAAATGCCACTTCGTGGAAATCTAATAAGATTGCCGAGTTGAGGGAGATTGTGCGGGATTTGGAATGTAAATTAGTAAAATACACACGGATTGATGAACCGGAAAGGATGGCATCATGACTGATTACCGCGCCATCGTTGAAAAATCAGTCGTCCGGTTTGAAAGTTACGGGACTGACCTGCGAGATATGCCGGACGCTATCCGCGCTCATCAATCTCATGCGGTTTCATTTGCGCTAGAACGTGGCAATGCCGCCCTGTTTCTTGACACCGGCCTTGGTAAGTCGATTTGCAGCTTTGCCTATGCACACAACATTGCCCGCCACACTGGAAAGCCGGTGCTTATGCTGGCCCCACTTGGCGTTACGGGACAGCATCTCACCGAGGCACATAAATTTGGGTTTGATGATACCACGATATGCCGACAGTCAGATGACGTTCGCCCCGGCTTGAACCTTTGCAATTATGAGCGGTTACACCTATTTGATCCTACCCAATTCGGGGGACTTATCCTTGATGAATCCAGCATTATTAAGAATTTTTCAGGGATTACCACGCGCCGACTTATGGAGTTTGGCGGTCATATTCCATTTCGATTAGCCTGCACGGCAACGCCTGCCCCAAATGATCATATGGAGTTGGGGCAACATAGCCAGTTCCTTGGCGCGATGTCGTCTAGCGAGATGCTTTCACGTTGGTTTCTTGCTGATCAATCGGAAATGGGTCGGTATCGACTTAAGCGCCATGCGGTCAATTCATTCTGGCAATGGGTTGCAAGCTGGGCGCGCTGTGCTGAAAAGCCTTCCGATCTGGGCGGCGATGATACCGGATACATCCTGCCGCCGCTCAATCTGCATCGCCATGTCGTTAAGACGGACATCCAATCAGATGCAGGTGATGATAATGGCCAAGTCCGTTTATTCCGTATTCCCAGCGCATCGGCAACGTCGATCCACAATGAAAAGCGTAAAACTGCCAATGATCGAGCGCGCAAGATTGCGGAGCTGGTACGATCAGAGCCGGACGAAGTGTGGATTATTTGGGTAGATACTGACTATGATGCGGATGCAATTAAGTCGCTTTTGCCCGAGGCAACCGAAGTTCACGGACGGTTGACGCCAGAACAAAAGGAAGCGGGCTTAAACGCTTTTTCTGAAGGTCGCGCAAAGTGGCTTATCACTAAGGGCAGCATTGCAGGATTTGGTCTTAATTGGCAGCATTGTGCCCGCGTTGCATTTCTTGGTCTGTCATACAGCTATGAGGCGTTTTATCAGTCCGTGCGCCGATGCTGGCGATATGGGCAAACTCGCCCTGTAGACGTTCATGTAGCGAGTGCAGAGACTGAGGAGTCTATTTGGCAAGCCATCGTCCGTAAGCGCGACGATCACGAACGAATGAAGATTGCCATGCGTAGCGCCATGGCCCGCGCGCAAGAAATCCATTCCACAAAACATGACTATCAACCCACAAAACAGGCCAGCCTTCCCGCTTGGCTTTCGGAGGACTCATAATGCCAAACGTAATTGATCAAGCTCAGGGTGAAAGTTGGGCATTCTACAATGCGGAGGCCGTTGATTTTACATCTAGTCTCCCAGACAATAGCATCGACTTTAGCGTATATTCGCCGCCTTTTTCCTCGCTTTACATCTACAGCGAAAGCGCGTTTGACATGGGCAACGTGGCGAATGACGCTGAATTTATTGAGCGATATAGGTTTCTTGTCCGCGAAAAATTTAGGATTACCCGACCGGGGCGACTGACTGCAATTCATGTCAAAGATCTGGTCTATTACCAAAATAGCAGTGTTAGAGGCACCGCTGGCATTCGTCCGTTTTCCGATATGTGTTCACAAGTTCACATTGAAGAGGGTTGGGATTTGCAATGTCGCATCACGATCAGGCGTTGCCCCGTTCAAGAACGTGAAAAAACTAACGCGCAAGGCTTGCTATATAAGAATTTTCGCACAGATGCGGGTGTTTGCCGCGTAGGAATGCCGGAATATCTCATGGTATTTAAAAAGTGGGCAACAGACGGGCAATCCGATCTGGTGCAAAAAATCACGCACGATCCTGACTTATTTCCTGTTGAGGATTGGCGATCTCTGGCGCAACCGATCTGGAACGATACGCCTGACGGTCGGTTTGTCAGGGGGGATTATGACCTACCGGCAACGGATGTCCTCAATGTGAAAATGGCGGCTGATCCCGACGCGGAAAAACATCTTTGCCCAATGCCACTCAATATCACCAAGCGGGCGCTAACTCTCTGGACGAATGAAGGAGACCGAGTTCTTTCGCCGTTTGGCGGAATTGGCAGCGAAGGTGTCGCGTCCATTGAGTTGGGTCGCAAATTCATCGGAACGGAACTGCACCCGACATACTGGCGGCAAGGAGTTAAAAACCTTCGTAATGCCAAGTTAGATATGGATGATCTATTCTCCGGTGCCGCCGCATGACTGACCGCACCATCATCCACCGCGCCCGCGAACGCCTAGCAGCCCAAAAGCTATGGGGCCGCGTATCTGAAAAGGCCATCTTGGACGGGCATTGGGACACTGGCGATTTAATCCGCCATACCATTTATGAAATAGAGGCAGAAGATGTCCGCAACATTAAGGAAGATCCAGAATGAAAATCACATCGGATGACGCTTGCCTAATGGTTATCGGGCTAATTTATGATTGCGCGACAATTAGGCCAGACAAGATTGAATTTGAAAACACGCTCCGCGATGATCTGGGGCTAGACGGCATATCCATCATTGATTTGACTATGGTTCTGGAGGATACGTTTAACATTGTTATATCATGTGAAGATATGCACACATGGGAAACGGTGTCAGATGTTGTCCATTGTGTAGAAAAGCTAAGATCATGAAACAGTCTCTAGGCATTTTTGCTTTAATGGTTGCCCTGTGCATGGGCGTGGTGATGCTGTTTTATTGGCTGGCGGTTTTGGCTGTTAATATATGGTGGTTGATCCGCAGCCTTTGTGATTACGTTGTTATTGCATGGAGGGATAGGAATGAACGCAATTCATAAGCGGGCTTGGGTGCTGAATAAAGCCGTGGCCTATTGCCAAGCTGGATCAGGAGGAAAGCAACCCGCCACCACAGATAGGAATGAGAATGTCACTTGCCCTCGGTGCAAGGATATTTTGGCAGGGAGGGGGTAATGCTTACGGGTGGATCATCGGATTATTACAAGATACCGATTGATAACCCCACCAGCGGGGGCAAGCCCTATGTGGCCGAATGTAACGACATTATCGAGGCGTTTGGGATGTCCTTTGGCCTTGGCAATGTGTTTAAGGCTGTGTGGCGTCTGGCTGCCCTTATTCAAGGGCGAGGCAAGCCGGGGGCCACCCGCACATACGATGCCGAAAAGATTGTGTTTTTTGGCCAGCGCGAATTAATTAAAGCCAAGGCGCATGAGGGGGAATGATCTACAGGCCCAAATATGAAACGGCGGCAAACCTAGCCAGCGAACAATCCGTGATCGGGAAGGTGTGCGCCCGATTTAAGTTTGATGCGGTCAAGCTGCCAATGAACTGCCGGGCGGACTATCTGCTTTCTCAAGGCGGGAACGCTAAGGTCATGGCCGAGATAAAGGTCAGGACTAATCCAAAGGATAAATACCCCACCTACATGCTCGGCAAGGGCAAATATGATGCCCTGCTGGCTTGGGTGGATATGGGCTTTGAAGCCGCATTATTCGTGCAATGGCAGGATGCACTAGGATATGTGAAGTTGCCGGTGAATCATACCATCACCACGGGAGGCAGACGAGATCGAGCCGATCCGCTGGACATTGAACAGGTGGTGCTGATTGAAGTGGGGTGGTTCAAAATAATTTAGAATAATGCAAAAAACCGCTTGCAGCTTATAGCGATGGCCTATATGGGTTGTTGCAGGGGATGACCCCGCCGACAGGAGAATGTGAGATGACCGACCTTGATGCCCTTCTCGCCGAAATTGAAGCCGAGCGCGTTGATCTTACCGAATCCGACTTGAGCGCCACGCAGCGTAAGGCACTGACCAAGGCAATCGCCGCCACCGTTCTCAGCTTTCACGAAATCAAAAAGCTGAAAATCACCAGCAGCAGCCACGCGGGATTTGTCTACGTTTATTGCGTGGCCGGTCTGGCGGGTGACGAGGGCACCGCCGCCGAGTTGTTTGCTCGCTCCGGCTTCCACGCCTGCATCGGGCCGCGCGGCGGCATCAAGTATCTTTGATCGGAGGCATAATCATGACCATTCAAGCAAACCTTTGCACCCATTCCAATGGTGAAACCGCCATGAGGGAAATTTCCCATCCAGCTTTGGATCAGCGGGTATTTCGTGAGGTCAATGGATACCTTGAGTGGGCACATGAGGCCGATTGGCTGGCCCACGGTTGGGGCCGCGCCAGAACCTATGGGACGGTTATTAAGCCCATTCAGATTGTTTGCGTAAATGTTGAGGGACGAATTAATGCAGCCTGAAGATTTCCGAGAAGCCCGTAAGGAAATGGGCCACACCCAGCACTCCCTTGCCGCCGCATTGCTTATGGGCAAACATGGATGGCAGACAATCAGTGCATGGGAAAACGGCAAGCAATCCATTCCGGGGCCGGTAAAGGTTGCTATGTATCATTTGTTGACTTGTGGGGGGTAATCAACAATGACTCGGACCAAATACAGCCTAGACGGTTTGCCTTGCGACGTTTTTCAGCGATACGATGATCCACGACTGCAAGGCTGCTTGGGCATAAACCCAACCGTTACTTATCATACGGGTTGGTTGGACGAACGCGGAAAGTGGGTTGAGGTGAACTTGGGAAACGGACACGCTTTTGACCCTATTCCATTGCAAGTTGTTAGTGCTCATCTGGAAATATGTAACATCCGCAAAGCGGAAAGGACAATCCATGACCAAAATTGAACGCAAGGCGATGGCGCTGGTGAATGAGGTTCACACAGACCGTAAGCGCACAGCCACATCATTCACGAGCTTTGATCGGAATGTATGGGACACCCACGAAGCCCTCGCCAAGCGCGGCGGCAGGATCGTGTTTGAGGGAAAAGAGTGATGTGGTTTGCAGGCGCTGTTTTAGCATTTTGCCTCATCTACTTTATTGGGAGGTCATCGTCATCGTCATGACCACTGACATCAAGCGCATAGCCGATGGGCTGACGGCGGTGTTTTACAGAGCGTGCGCAAGTATCTCCCTTGTGTATGCGCTAACGTGTCTGTTTGGCATTTTTTCGTGGCAGCTTAACCCTTGGGGAGCTTCTTTCATTGTTCCCGTTGGTATCACCGCATTTCGATCTTTATTTATGGAGAACTAACATGACTAATCTTAGTTGGGCAATTTATGCCGCCGATTTATGCCAGTCCGCAAGTGTTTGCGGCGAGCTGGTTTTTATAGGCGCTGGTGTCGCTGGCCTTATAGCTGCTCTTATAGCATCTGTAGACGATCCTTTTGGATTTAATGCCCGGCGTGGTTGGGAGGCAGGAAAACGGTTTTTTAAGGCGGCTATCTTGGTCGCCATTGTAACTGTCCCGATCCCCTCCAAAGAAACCGTCTACGCCATTATTGTTTCCGAATACGGCGAACAGCTTTTGCATACGCAGACGGCTAACAAGGCTGAAAAAGCACTTGATGTTTGGCTGGATAAGCAAGCGGAGAACAAACATGACTGAACCGACAGTGACACAGGCGGATCGGGATCTAGCCGAATTAATTAGTGGCGAAGATCAAGACGCATATGAAGCCCTCGCTACAAACAGCGACCTCACCGACCAGCTACGGGGCACTGGCGAGATCTTGCTGGCAGTGTCCAAACGCGAGTGCATCAGCCCTTATCAAGACAAGGATCTATCTGATCGGTTTATGGAAGCCGCCGCCGAAATCGCCCGCCTCACCGTCGCTCATGTTGAAGGCGTGAAGATGGGGCTGGAGGCTGCTGTGCGGGCCGTTGATCATAGCGTTGACGCATCGACAGTAGATGATTGCTGCCTTGACCATGTGGGCGATGCTGTTGCCGCCATCCGCAATCTCGATGCAGAGGCTATTGTGAGGGAGGGAAATGACCCAACCCCAATACGGCGGTAACAAGATACCCCAAAGCTATCTAGCTAAGTTCATACCCCAACCTAAACACCCTGACTTGCCATACGAGTTGCGGCTGTTTCTGGATAGGCTTGGAGAGACCAAATGACAAACGACATTGAAATACTAACCGCAATTCTCGAAGAATGGGAAAATGGCGCGGACATAAACACTGATTCTTATCAATTCCGAAATGCTTTAGCAATGTATCGCTTGAAGGTTCACGATGTTGAATGGCCACCAGAGTGATGAGTATTATTCCAAATATCATTCATTTTATCTGGTTTACGGGGCCAATGTCGCGGGACTTTGGTTTTATTAATTATCTGGCAGTCAGGGCCGCGCATGATGTGCAAAAGCCAGACGCCATTTATATGCACACCAATGCAGAGCCTGTAGGCAACCCTCATTGGGAAGCCATTCGGCCTTACGTCACAATGGTGCAATCCGAGCCGCCTGCCATTTCAGAATACCCGCAGTATCAGGCAGACATCGTGCGGTTGGATGTGCTTTACGATCAGGGGGGTATATACCTTGATACGGATATGCTGCTGATAAAACCCCTATCCTTCCAAAGAACCACGATGGGAATAGAAAGCTACGATGAAGATGGCTCACCCAAATCCCTAAATGCGGGGCTGATCGTGGCCAAGCCGGGATGCCCATTCATTGGCCGGTGGAAACGGGAGATGCTGGACGTCATCGGGACTGGGGAATGGTCGTCCCATTGCGTTACGCTGGCGGCAGAAATATACAAACAAAACCCAACCTTAATTGATCTGCGGTCAGCCGAGGAATTTCTGCCATTCGATTTTAACGATGAATGGATTTATGGGGATATATCGGGGGAATGTCGGCTGATTAATTCCTATTCCGTCCATATGTATGACACCTATTGGGAGGGCGTTGAATGGGCGGAATTGCGGAAAGTAAACAATGATTATCTGCGGAACGAACGCAACCTATTCACGCATTTATTTGGGAAATACGCGATGACCAAAAATCTGAAAATCTGCGTTTACGCTATTAGCAAAAATGAAGAAATGTTTGTTGAGCGGTTTTGCGAAGCCGCCAGCGATGCTGATATGATTGTTATTGCAGACACTGGAAGCACTGACAAAACAATTAAATTGGCAGACCAATGCGGGGCCATTGTTCACGAAATTTGCGTTACCCCTTGGCGTTTTGATGATGCGCGCAATGCGGCAATAGCACTTTTGCCCCGTAACATTGATGTGTGTGTTAGCCTTGATTTGGATGAGGTGTTGCAGCCGGGATGGCGAGATGAAATTGAGCGCGTTTGGGTGGATGGCACTACGCGACTTCGCTATGGGTTTGACTGGGGTGCCGGGATCAAGTTCCAATACGAGAAGATCCACGCTCGGCATGGATATAGATGGCTGCATCCCTGCCATGAATACCCGGTGCCCTATGGCATAACCGAACAATATGCCAACACTGATATGCTATTGGTAATCCACAAGCCAGACCCGACCAAGAGCCGTGGGCAATATCTGCCATTGCTGGAAATGTCAGTTAGGGAAGATCCCCATGATCCGCGCAATGCCTTTTATTATGCCCGCGAATTGTCGTTTAACGCCCATTGGCAACAGTCTATTGATGAATGCAACCGCTATCTTAATCTGCCCGGTGCTGATTGGGCAAACGAGCGTTGTTACGCATATCGCGTAATGTCCCGATGCTATGCTGAATTGGGGGATTGGGAAGGGGCCATGAAGGCTGCGCGCATGGGCGTGATTGAGGCCCCTTATACGCGTGAGCCGTGGTGTGAAATCGCCAAGCTGGCATATAATCGTCACCAATGGGCGGAATGTTATGGCGCAGCTATGTCAGCACTCGCCATAGAACAGCGGGAATATCTTTATACCGTAGACCCTGAGGTGTGGGGTTCTATGCCGCATGATTACGCCAGCATTGCCGCATGGAATTTGGGCATGAAAGAGGAGTCTATAAAGCAAGTCACGCTTGCCCTAGAGCATAGTCCAAATGATGCGCGGTTAATCGCTAATCTTGCCCATTATCAAGCCGAATAATTGTATTGGGCTGTCGGTTTATGCGGCGGCCCAAGGCAATGGGGGTGTCACTACAGGTGGCACCGCCAGCGCGGCAAGCTGCGTGTCCACATTCCCCTCGCATTGCGCCACGCCGTCGAGTCCGAGGGCTTCCTGCACCCAACCAATTACTCGATCCTGCGTCAATTCTGCGTACGGGATGTAAGGCTCTGCGGGATCAAGAGTGACTTGGGTGTTGCCGCTGGTGCTGCAAGTGTTGATGCTGTCTGTCCCAGACAATAGCCAATAGACTGCAAACACGACATCCGTGTAAGTGTTCTGCTTGGGGTAGCAGTCCATCCGAGTGATCGACCAAGTGTAAGTGTTTGCCATTATCTGTCCTTAGAACATGAGGGACATACCGATTGAAGTTGGTGGTGGGGATTGCTTGAATGAGAACGAAACGCAACCATTACTAACACTGTTACTAAACGAAGCCGTTCTTGCGGTGGTAACGCCCGCCGTAGCTTTATTCTCGTCAACTATTAACAATCCGCCGCCACTACCCACTGTCGCACTCTGGTTAATCCGAGTTGTAGTACTCCCCGGTGCTGTTATTGTGTTGTTGACATTTGCAGAACAACCAAACACAGATATAACGAGATCATCGCTTGCTGTGGTTGTCTGGGTGTTTGTTGTAACTGATGTACTTGACGCACTGGCGTAAGTCGCAGATGTGTCTATACCAAGGATGCCACGATAGCACAGCATGACTGATTGTGCTGTAACAGACCCGCCGGACAGCGTTGTAAATACTTCACTGCCCCCAGCGAACTTATAGAACGCATACGCGTAGTTGCCCGCCGAAATGGCTGTCCAACCAGTCGGTGTGGATATTAATGCACTGCTGCTTTCCAGACAGATGACCAAAAGATCGCCCGCAGCATATCCGGCGGGAACAAACACTATAGCATTAGCGCCAGTTTGGACAGCGCCCGCTGCAATGTATGACCAAGTTTGTGCCATTATTGCTGCGCCACCGCTACAACGTCCCAAAAACTATCCTGAGAGTTGTATATACAGCCAACATACAGAACCTTGGAGATTACCGTAGTCGCGGGGAGCGTTACGCCAACTGCGCGATAAGCGCCCGAAGTGGTCGTCCAAGTCAGCGTTTGGGCCGTTCCGTTGTCCTTGAAACGGAGCATCAGTTTTTGACCATCCACAGGAGTGCCGCTTGGGGCCGCGATAGTCGCGCCCACAGCAAGAGCCGTTACCGTGTATTGGTTAGTCGTGCCCGCAGTGGGGGTAATCGTTGCGCCCGAAGCGGTTGACGCAGAAAGACCCTGCACCGAGCCGTTGATGGTGACCACACCGGGAGATGCGGTTGAGCCGATGCTGATAGTCGTGGTCGAACCAGACAGACCAGCCGTGCCAATGTTGACGGTCTTGGTTTGCCCCGAGGTAGTTGCTGCGGCTGAATAGTTATCGGTATGGGTGGAGGTCAGCGTACCAATATTTACACTGTCCGCGCCAAGTGCCCATTTGCTTGTCGCCGTGACGTTCGTGCCAGCGGCGGGTGCAGTGAAATACGTTCCATAAAGCGTCGTGACCGTGACGCCGGTATTGCTGGCCGCATAGGTCTGCGCACCGAACAAGTTCATGTAGGCGGTCGTCACCGTGCCAGATGCTGCGGTGGTGATGTCGGTGAAGGTTGCCGCAGATTGGATCAGTCCAACCCCGCTAGTGCTCCACGCAGCAACCGTAGCGCCGATGGGGGCGAAAGTAACGCGACCATTTATTGTGGTAGTCTGGGTAACACCGCTTGTCGGAGAACCGATTGCTATTGTACCAATCGAACCAGATGCACCAGCCAG
>Ga0208255_100118_pt1 | contig 11044 bp, 11 predicted proteins | sample CryBogCBH06Jun08_FD_184600 | JGI IMG/M metagenome (GOLD analysis project Ga0208255, IMG submission 184600) | Freshwater microbial communities from Crystal Bog, Wisconsin, USA - CBH06Jun08 (SPAdes) | ecosystem: Environmental > Aquatic > Freshwater > Lake | place: Crystal Bog, Wisconsin, USA... | reverse complement strand
AAAAAAAAATTAGATGCTTTGTTTGAAATTATAGACAATAATAAAGATGGTAAATTTTTAATATTTAGCCGTTATGATAATTCTTTTATAGAAATTTTACAAGAATTTAATAAAAGAAATTTAATAGCAAAAGAATTAAAAGGATCAAAAGATATGATTGCTTCTACACTAAAAAATTTTAAAGAAGGAAATATAAACTCTTTATTTTTAAATACTATTCAAATGGGTGCTGGATTAAATATAACAGAAGCCACACATGTTATATTATTTCATGCGATGACACATGAAGAAGAAAAACAGATTCTAGGACGTGCTTATCGTGTAGGAAGAGATAAAGAACTTAATTTTATAAAATTATTATATCCTAATGAGATATCTCATTAAGTTTCATATTATTTATCATAGTTTCAAGAGAAATTGCTTCATATCTTCTAATTTTATCAGGTTTTAATGAAGTATCTTTAGTTTTTAGATAAGCATACATAGGTGTTAAACGAATAGGAACTTTATATTCGGATGAAATTTCACAAAGAAGTTTCCAAGCATTGAACATTGCAGATTGTTTTGTTAAAACTGGTGTATATCGTATATCTTCAATTGGTTTTTTTTCTTTTATAGGTAATTCTTCATTAAGACGCAAACTAATATTTTTTAATTTTAATTGAAGGCTTAATGGAAGAATATTCCAGCATTGATAAAAGAAAGCCCAAAAATCTCCTTCATCACTATTAAAATATGCTTCAAAAAATGTAACATATTTTTTCCATGCTTCATAATTATTTCCACAATTTGCTTGAATTCGTTCTGGTATATTTTCTAAACTAATTAAACTAGCAAGATTCCCTTCATTATTTTCAATATCCAAATCTAACATAGGATACCATTCTTCCCATAAAGCCCACCAAGCAACAGGAATAACACCTTCTGGTATATTTATTTCATCTTTTGTATAATCAAATCCTTGAATTAATCTTTGTAAAATTCGTAAATCCCCATGATAATTATCAGGGGGATATTTTCCTAGCCAATTATATATATATTCTTTATTTGGAGGTTTAACTTCAAATGTTAAACATAATTTTGCTATTTGTTGTAAAACTCTTGAATCTAATGTATTACTAATTAAAATAAGAGGTCTTCCAGATCTACATGAAGGATTTTTTAAATATATTAGTAATTCAGATAAACCTCCTCGTTCTCCATTACTCAATCCATCAATTTCATCAAGAAGAATACCAATCCCACCTTTTGTTCCTTGTTCCATCATTTGTAGAATTCCTCCTTCTTTTAATAATGGCAAGATTGTTTTACGAAATGAAGCACCAGAGCGGGTATGACTAGCATTAAATTCTATTGTTTTTAAATTAGATTCCTTAAAAATTCTATGGGCAATTGTTGTTTTTCCTACTCCAGGATTTCCTAGTAATAAAATGGCTGAATAATTTCCTCTTTTTATTATCCATTGTTTTATTTTTTCTTCAATTTCTGGATGGAGACAAACTGTCTTCTCTATCATTAATTAATATTTACTCACATATTTTAAGTGTCTTTCTTATGTACCTGGAGGTCTAGGTATAATATTATTATATGAAGATACTCCGTCATATATTCCTTGCCATGTTACTTGTTTAGCCTTACATTCTGCTATAATTGCTGATCTACGATCATCTACATTTGTTATATTTAAAGATAAATGAAATGTCTGACTATCTGTTACTGTAGGTGTTCCTATTACAGGATTATTAGCATTATATTTTTGAATTCCATTCCCAGTACCTCCATCAGTGGATACACCAACAGTATCCACACAAATAAAATTAGTTCCAACTTTTAATAATGTTAAAAAATCAGGACAGAAATTAATATTAGGAGGCCAATTAAGATTTGTGCTAGAAGAATTATCAACATATGTTCCATCGGGATTGAATGTTTGAATACCAAATAAAATAAAAAATACTAATATTCCAATTGCTGCAATTCCACCGGCTAAATATTTATGAAGAAGAGCAAATAAAAAGAATATACCAGGGATTGTTATAAAAGCAGCAAATATATAAAAAATGAATGATAATTCCATCTAATACATATATATAGATAAAAAAATGTATTATATATTTTCTTGTCTATATTAATTTATAACAGAGATATGTCACATAGATTCCTATAAAGTACCGAACAGCACCAGCAAGAATTACATTATAAATCAAAGATTTATAAAGTACCGAACTGGACGACGGGGGCAGGGGCACCGCCACCTTCGTAGCCGAGCTCAATGTAACCGGTGAGGTAGTCTTGGTTGGGGTATGTTCCAGCGTTTGTACCAGCTACACCGAATGTAGAGGCACCTGAAGATGGTTGTGGGCCACCATTGCGGACGACTAATTGAACCTTACGGAAATAGCGATTTGATGAGATGACGTTCTTACCAATATCTTTGAGGAGACCACCCGCGACATTAATTGATGAGAGGTAAGGTGAGCCAGCCACACCATAGGCAGTACCGAGCGAGGCCCATGTGGCGTTAGTGAATGTGGACTGGCCAGCATTAGGGTTGTAGGCATAGACTAAGCCTTGGAGAGTAGAAACGGTCATGAAGTGTGAAGGAGCATTCTGGCGAGTACGGGAGGAAATGGAAGTCATCTTATACCAAGAATTTAGAAAAAAAAATTCTAAAATTTAAGATTTAAAAATAGATTTTTTTTTATAGGAACCGGTGATAGGATGAATTTTACTGAACTAAATGAAGGAACTGCCGATGGATCAAAAGATTTAAGAGATCTTCCTTTGGATAAAGCCGGATCACCAAAGTTTGGAAAGCAAAATGGACGTGTAACATTTGGACCGGATGTTGGTGCTGGAGGAACATTTGTAACTCCTCCCGGATTTAAGCATGAAACACAAGTTGAAAGTAATTTTATTGATGATATGTTACGAGGTAATTGGGAACAAACTACTTTGAGCCGTGCTTTCTTTTCTCCAGAAAATATACGAGTTATTCAAAATTCTATAAGAAAAACTGTTTATGAGCGTAGTGGAGATAAAAAATATGTGATTGATGATCAATCTGTCGATGAATTAAAAATAATCATGCGTGGTATGTTTTATCAATATGCTCGTAATTTAGAAACCAATGTAAAAGAACAAGTTGCGGATCTAAATTTAAAAGTTGTTGATTGGTCTGCTCCCCACATATTAAGTGCTGTAGATCATTATCATTATTATATTAATGATATTAGTCATATGCCAGTTCCTATGCAACAACCTCAGAATATTTCTAGAGCTGGAACTAGAAGTTTGCCCGCAAATCCTTATATGTAATGATAGAAAAATTGAAATAAAAAAATACTTAAACACTTAGTGTGAAATACTATTATGAAGAGTACTTCATCAAATGATCTTTTAGCTCAGTGGTTTTAATTTGAATGCAAAATTCAAAATGCAAAATTCAAAATGCAAAATGCAAAATTAAAAATGCAAAATGCAAAACACTAGAGAGCATGGGTCTTATGTCATTAATAAGGTAAGCCCAGGGTCGCGAGTTCAATCCTCGCATAGATCATTTTTTTTGATTTTATAGTATAGAATCAAAAAAAATGTATATCTTAAAGTAAATATACTATAAATTATTAGAATGGGATACATTTATAAAGTAACTAATAAAATAAATGGAAAACAATATATTGGGCAAAGTATATGTGCTGATATTAAAAATAGATGGAGACAGCATAAAGCAAAAGATGGTATTGGTAAATATTTATTAGCAGCATATAATAAATATGGAATTAAAAATTTTATATATACAATAATATGTATTTGTTTTGATGAAGATTGTAATAGGTTTGAAGAAGAATATATAAACAAATATAATACATTGGCACCAAATGGATATAATTTACAAAAAGGTGGAAAACGTGTATATACAAAAAGAGAAAATAATAAATTATCAGAAGAGCATAAACAAAAAATAAGAAATAAACTTACTGGAAAAAAACTAACAGAAGAACATAAAATAAAATTAGGAAATGCTTCAAGGGGTAGAAAATTATCAGAAGAACATAAACAAAAAATTAGTAAAACAATGTTGAATAATAGAAAACCTTCATTAAATAAAGAACCCAAAAAAGTAATAGTAAAAGATAAAAAAATTAAAGAACCAAGAATTAAACAACCAAAAGTTAAAAAAATTAAAGAACCAAAAGAAAAAAGAAATATCTTAAATAAAGAAAAATGTTTAGAAATTTTAAAAAAAAGATCTGAAGAAAATAAAAAAAAAATAGGACGATTTGATAATAATAATAATTTATTAGAAGAATTTACAAGTATTACGGAGGCTAGTAACAAATATAATATTTCACGTTCAACTATATCAAAAGTATGTCTTAATAAACCATCATATAAATCGGCTGGGGGCTTTATTTGGAAACAAATATAAATATACAATCTATTTCTTTAGTTTCTTAGATTTTACTTTTAGAGAATCATCTAGTAACTTCATTCGTTCATCTTTCATATGGCTCCATGCTATTTCAAATTCATCCAATTCTCGTAGCCACATTTGAGAAGCATTTGTGGATTCAAGTTGTTTTAATAGTTCTTGTGCTTTCATGACTGCCTTCTCAGCATCTTCAATCGCAGAAGCCTTTACACGATCAATACGAAGACGTAGCAAATAATCATATGAATCAACATTACTAATTTGTTTAACATCGCTTAATGGAGGTAAATCATGTTTTTTCATTATGATAACAATTTCTTCATCAGTCTTTCGTCTTAGATCGATAGTATCATTAAGAACACCTCGTAAGAATCGTGCTTTCGCATCTGCTTCAATCGCATCATGTTTTAGACTTTCAATCTCTTTCTGTCGTCGCACTTCATATTTAATAAGACGTTCAGTATAAAATTCTTCCATCAGATTTCCAACACATTCATATTTTTTAATTTTATAATCACTAGTAAATGCTACCATATTAGAAGTTCTCCATGTAGAATTTAGTTTAAATTGTTTCTCAAATTCAAATGTATTATCTTTCGCATCATCATAATAGTCAGGATCTAGATATAAATCAAAGCGGATATCAATATGATTATATAAATCTTCATAGTTTTTTAGAAGAGGTCTTTTTAATTCTTTATCATTTGTAGAACACAATTCTTCTAGAAATTCTTTATAATCATGAGTCCAAGTTCCAATCGGTAATTCAGTAATTGATACCATTTTCTTAGCATCATTAAATGTATATAGACCTTTTGTAATCCATACACCATTATCTGATCGTTGAACGGGACCTTTGAAACCAAGCCAATAAGGTCGGAGAGCAATATTATTCAATGTATCACGTTTTGATGATAGACGTTCTTTTAGCAAATTCACAATATCAGCAGGATCATGAGGAGGAATATCAGTACTAAATCCAGTTCCAATACCAATACAACCATTTACAAGAAGCATTGGTAGAATAGGATAATATGTTTCAGGTTCTACAATAAGTCCATCATCATCTAAATGTTTTAAAATACAAGCATCTTCTTTGCGGAAAATTTTATCAACAATTGATTCCATTTGAGTATAGATATATCGTGGAGAAGCAGAATCTTTCCCTCCTTGAAGACGGCTTCCAAATTGTCCTTTTGGAACAAGAATATTAATATTATTAGCTCCAACAAATGTTTGTGCTAGATTTACAATCGCACCATGGAGTGATGCTTCACCATGATGATATGCAGCATGCTCTGAAACATATCCAGCCAATTGAGCTACTTTAATTTCTGATTTTAGATTTCGTTTGAAGCATCCAAAGAGAATCTTTCGCTGAGAAGGTTTCAATCCATCCATAATACTTGGAAGAGAACGAATATTATCAGCATTGCTAAAATGAATAAGTTCATCATGGATAAAACGACTATAATCAACTTTTCCGTCATCTTTACTTAGAACCATTCGTTTAGGATCATATGTACTGAGCCATTTCTTACGATCATCTGCTCTCTTTTTATTAAAAGCAAGACTAAAACTTTCATCAGTTTCATCATCAAATTCATATTTAATTTCATGAAGATTCTTAAACCATTCTTGAGCCTCTTCAGGTGTTGATGTGCCAAGTCCTTTATAATATTTTAGATACCATGATTTATAAGATGATTCGTTTCCAAGTTGAGTTTTCCACTTTTCAAATTCTTGGATAGTATAAAAGTTAATAGTAATGGCTTTTTTAGATGCTTTTAATAGAGGTGTTGCTAATGAACAGATAAAATGATTTTTCATTAGTTGAGGCCATTCTGTGTGAAATAAATTCATAAGAAGTCCTTTGATATGAGATCCATCTAAATCTTGATCAGCCATAACCATTACACGTCCATAACGAAGAGTTTTAGTATCATTATATTTTTTCTTTTGTTCTAAACCAAGAATTTTTTTAATAGCAGTAAGTTCTTCATTTTTAGAAAATTTCTCTTGAGAAATATCACGAACATTTAGAAGTTTTCCTCGGAGAGGAAATACTCCCCAAAACTCACGACCTACAACTTTAAGACCAGAAATCGCAGAAGTTGCGGCTGAATCTCCTTCTGTAAGAATTAAAGTACATTCTGAAGATTTAGATGTTCCAGCATGTAGAGCATCAACGAGTTTTGGCATACCACGAATAGTTTTCTTTTTAGAACCATCAGTCTTTTTAGCATCTTTTGATGCCTTTGCTTCTAGAATATTTTGTGCTTCTTCTAGAAGACCAATTTTTACTAGAGAATCAATAATCTTAGAAGTTGCTTTGAATATAGAACCAAATTTAGAAGCAGGTGTTGTAAGAGTTTCTTTCGTTTGAGAATCAAATGAAGGATTTACAATTGTAGAATTTACAAATAGTAATACTGAATCTTTTAACTGTGATGGTTTTACATCAATCTTCTTTTTCTTTGCTACTTCACAGAAATCGGACATTAGAGTTTTGAATACAACATCAACATGTTTCCCTCCTTTTTTAGTATTAATACCATTAACAAAACTAATTTGTTTTTCATCTGGTAAAGTAGTTTCAGAATCAAATAAATTGCGAGTAAGAATTACTGCTACTTCCCATCGTTCTGAACTACGTTCATACGCAATATGTTTTTCATCTTGAATAAAGAGTTTTACAAATTTTTCAAATGTATTTGTTTTTACTTCAGTTCCATTAAATGTTACTTTAATTTCTTTTCCAGCCATCGCTGAAATTTCTAGAACTCGTGTTTGGAAAACCGAAAACATATCATCTATTAAAGTTGGTCCATCAAACGCACCTAGAAACCTATTTACATCTGGACAAAATGTTACAGAAACATATCCCTTTGTTGAAGATGATTTCTTGATTACTGGCTTTTCGCATACTGACATATTATTTTTCCATGTTTGAGTATAAAGTTTTCCGGAAGATGGATGAAGAGTTTCTAGTATAAATTGTGACGAGAATATATTGGCAAGTTTACTGCCGTAACCATTTTTTCCACCAACAATCTTTTCTTCTTCTTTATTATAATTACCACTTGTTAGTAAATGACCAAAGATTAGTTCTGGGGCATATACTCCAGTTTCTTTATGAATTTCAATAGGAATACCATCTCCATCATTTTTGACAGAAATAGTATAAATATCTTTAACCATAACACAAGATACATCAATATGTTTGACATTTCCAGAACGAACCATCGCATCACGGGCATTTACAAGAACTTCATCGAAAATCTTGTAAAGGCCAGGATTGAAACAAATATTCTTAAATTCCATTTTGTGAGATTCATTGTTAAATACCCAACGAGTATCATCAATTGTCTCCACAGAACCAATATAAGTATCCGGAAGTTCAAGAATATGCTCACGATGAGTATGTTTCTTATACACGGATGCCATTCTAAATACTAACTAAGGGTAGGGGGTTTAGGCAATCAATTTTTACTTTTTATTACTTCTTAATTAATACTAAGAGTTTATCATTATTCCATCCTTCCGAAAATTTATTTTTATGTTCTGTTATAATAAAACTAATAAAAGAAAATTCATTCTTAATACCTTCAAGAATCTTTTCATATCTTTCATTTGGTTCATCACGATAAATATCTTCTATAATTATCATTCCTCCAGATTTTACAAAAGGTAAACCTTGATGGATAATATGATATTGATCATCTGGATTATGACTAGAATCATCTAAAAGAATATCTAAATTTCCACCAGTTTTTTCAAGAGCTTCTTGAATACTTTCTGGTTTAATTACATCCATTAAAATAAATGTATTATTATGATTTGGTACTATTTGTTTCGCATGATCTAAAAAATTCTGATCTCTATCAAAAAAATAGAATGTTCCATCTTTAAAAAAATTATTCCATAGATATACACTTGCTCCACCAGCAACACCAATCTCAGCAAATCTTACATTTTCATTTCTATATTTAGACATTAATAAACTATATACTGGTGTATAAGGATGTCTATGACCATTCTCATTATAAGGAGATTTATCCGCATTATATATTTTACCTAGAATACATAAATCAGTAATAGAATATGTAGAATCAATTATCATAGTAGAAATCATTTAATTAAAATATATAAACTCTATTTAGATGGCTACTTATTATTCACCTCTATCATTTTTTAAAGGAGGTAAAAAAACAAGAAAAACAAGAAAATCAAGAAAATCTAAAAAGACGCATGGAGGATTTCATCCATCAATAATGTCAGGTGTAGTTCAAAATGGAGCATATTTACTTCCAGCAGTTCTACGTCAAGGGTATAAATTAATGAATAGTATTTCTGGTAATAAAAAAACCCTGCGTAAAAAAAGAAAATAACAACCTAAAGTTTAACATACAACATAATTTTAGAGATGTCCAAAGCAAATGCAAATGGAAATTTATTTGAAATTAAAACAGTTCAATCTGGAGCATTTCGTTCTCTTATAGAAGCTATAAAAGAGATTGTTACAGAAGCAAATATTGAATTTTCTCCAGAAGGAATTAAAGTAATTAATGTTGATGAAACACATACGGTTCTTGTATATTTAAAATTATATTTTGATCGTTTTGAAAATTATTTTTTCCCAAAGAAACATATTTTGGGAGTGAATATGATTTATTTTTTCAAATTAATTAAAACGATGGGAAATAATGATTCTCTAACTTTATATCTTCCCGAATCAAATCCTAATAAATTGGGAATACGTATGGAAAATTCTGAAAAATCTACGGTAACTAATTATTTTTTGAAATTATTTGATACTGATGTTGAAGATATTAAAATACCATCTATATCTTTTACATCTATTATTCATATGCCATCATCTGATTTACAAAAACATTGTCGTGATATGAATGCTTTAGGAGAAAAATTAGATGTTGAAATTACAAGTAGTGGATCTGATTTAATATTTAAATGTATTGGAGATTTTGCTGAACAAGAAACTATTATTAGTGAAAATAATTCAACAATGCGTGTTCAAAAGACAGCAAATTCAACAAATGAAATTGTTCAAGGTATTTTTCAACTAAAACATCTTGTAGTATTTACAAAATGTACATCTTTATGTTCTTCAATAGAAATGTGTCTTCGTAATGATTATCCTCTAATTTTAAAATATACTGTAGCAAATCTTGGAGAAATCCGTTTAGTATTAGCACCAATGAAAAATAAAAATGAAAATTCTTAAAAAACAAAAGCATAATTTAGTGTTGTAGCATACAACCCCCAACCTAAATATGGTATTAATGCATAAGTAGCAAGTAGATTATATTTATAAAATGAAACTATTTGAAACAATAATACAATATCAAGAGTAACTAATGTGAATAAAGCAATGTCCCATAGACCCAAATAGAAAAAGAAATAGCACCAAGCAACATTTAAAATTATATTGAGAATATATAATATATTTATAAATGGTATTGTAGAAGCTTCACTCCAAGAATAAGAATATAATAAATATATTATAGTCCACATAACTCCAAATAACCATGTTGGAGGAAACCATGATGGTTTCTTAGAAGAAATATATTTACTAGAAACTAACCCTACACTTGTGAAATAACTTGCGATACTCGCAGCAACAATCACTAAACCAAGATATAAAAAATAATTACTCATTTCTACTAATTACAAAGAGTTTAGTGTGTCCATTTCATAAATTTTAAAAATCGTGTTTCTGTTCCGAAGGCATAGTGAAGAGTTTCTCCTAAAAAGAACCAATCCGCTAATGATAATAAAAATGGTAAGCCAGAAAAATAAGATGTTATAAAAGCCACAATTATTGTTAAAACAGTATCTACAATTGCGAAACCAAATAAACTATATGAATGAATACCTTTTTCTGGTTCTCCAAATAAATATTTATAAGGGCAAGAAGAATTCATCTATAAGTATGTTATTATAATAATAGATGCGTTTAAATTAATATGGAGGATTAGAACCAGAACCTATAAATATATTCTTTCCCGGTTATATTTAAATAAATACAACAAGTAATTAATATATTTTATAATAATAGATGCGTTCAAAACGAGGTGGTGCTCTATCAGCAACAGCTTTAGCTACTGCTCAAAAAACATTGAAAGCACTACCAAACGGATTTTATGATATAGGTAACGGTGATTCTTCATTAGGTCTAGATTTACATATAAATATTAATAATAATGATACTAGTGATCTAGGCAGAAAATTTACAGTAGGTGATAAGAAACATATATATATATATAAACAAGGTGATACTCATACATATGGTGTAATAAATAATAATAATGAATTTTGTAGTATTCAATATTTACAATTGGATACAAAAGAAGGAACCCAATTATGGAAAATATTTAATAATCCTAATATATTTGGATCAGTTGGGACACATACTGGTTTTAGTCCTACAACTATATCTAATTTAGATACATATTTATATACTAATATTAATACGATTATTAAAACCTCTAAAGTTAAAGTTCCACCTCCTACAATATATGTAGCACCACCACCACCAAAAGCAGCACCACCACCACCAGTCATACATCATCCACCCCCAGTTACAGT
>Ga0208255_100116_pt1 | contig 11159 bp, 26 predicted proteins | sample CryBogCBH06Jun08_FD_184600 | JGI IMG/M metagenome (GOLD analysis project Ga0208255, IMG submission 184600) | Freshwater microbial communities from Crystal Bog, Wisconsin, USA - CBH06Jun08 (SPAdes) | ecosystem: Environmental > Aquatic > Freshwater > Lake | place: Crystal Bog, Wisconsin, USA... | reverse complement strand
GTCGTTATCTCTAAATCTACGGCTTACATCAGGGCGTGGTAGGCGAGCAAAGATAGCAGGGCTAATCGTCTGGACATTTGACCAAAGGATATTAAAGCGAGCATTGGGGTTGGTTTTATTGCGGCTATCGTCTTTATATTTCTTCAGAATCTTATCGACTCGTGCTTCCCAAAGTTTAAATGACCGTTCATAGGCCATAATCTTGTCATACCAATCTGAGTAGGTATGTGATACTTCTGCTCGCAATTCGGACATATAAAGCCTTATGAGAAGTTTCCGACTACTACTGCGCTAACACCAGCGCCAGTTGTGATTTTCCATGCGCCATTTAACGATTGGGCTTCAACGGTTAATGAATAAACACCTAATGCTGCATTAGCAGGAATCAATGGAATTGATGTAGAGCCATCAATAATGGTTAAAGTGCTTGTTGAAGATGTGGTTACAGTAGCAATAACACGAACTAAAACATCACCTGCTGCACCCACATTGCCCATAACTTGAGCAGTAGTCGATGGTGCAACATATTCGTAGGTTGTTCCGTAAGGAAGTTGGATGCCAGACATTTAGATTCTCCTGTTGTTGGTGGTTGCTGGTTGCTTCCACATATCATTTAAAGTTACATCAGTTTCGCCCACAAATAACCCTTTAATTGGGTCATCTTTGGTCAAGATTCTTTCTTCCTCTCGCCAAGCCACCGCAGCCATCCTAAATGCGTCTGCAGCATGGCTAGTCCAATCGTGCCGAGGCTTGTCTCTAAAAACCTTTCTATCATCGTCATACTCTCGCTGATATTGTCTGAGGCTTTCGATTCCATCATTACACCTTTCGCTGTCAAACCAAGACCGCATCAATAACATACGAGTTGCTTGGATTCCGTCTTGAAGTGACAAATTCGGCACTATTTTCATAGATTCTAACGGAATTTTAGCAGAAAGTTGCTCAATTATTGACTTTCCACCAGATGCTAGTGTTTTTGCTCTTGCATCGTGGGGCAGATAATGTAGCCCATATTGATAGCCAAACTCGGCAGCTTTACTTTGAATGAGTCCTGTATAGAAACTGACAGGCTGACCATTGCTTCCATGATAATCAAGGAATCTGACTTCTCCTCTTACCGTCTGCCACCACCACACACTTGTATCATCGCTGTACCCCAAATCCCAACTTGTGAAAACTTTATACATTGGGTCATGCTTAACTTTTGTAATCCTGCCCAAATCGGTAAGCTGGCGCATTTCTTTACCGTAGTAAGCGCCAATGATGGCTGACTCAAAGTCGCACTCAAACTCTTGCAGATATTGGTCTTGAGTCATGGATTTGGCAGCGTCATCAAGCTCTGACTGCGCCAACAATCCAGTCTGACTAGCTCTTAGGGTCTTGCAATACCAGTTTGGGTCGTTAGAAGCGGTGTTGTATAGTTCCCAGAAGGCATTATGACCCTTAGGCGTTCCAATGAAAACTGCCCATCCAAGTCGGTCTGCCAGCAAAGGCCGAATAATCTCACCCCAAATACGAGGGCGCATATCTGCATACTCATCTAGCACAATCCCATCGAGGTAAAGACCTCGTAAAGCATCAGGATTATCAGCGCCAAAGAGACGAATTCTTGCTCCATTTATTAGTTCCACCCATAGTTCAGATTGATTGGCTTTAGCCAATACTGGCTGACTAAACCTTAACAAGTAGTCCCATGCGATATTCTTTGCTTGGCTGTAATATGGTGCAACATAGGCATAGCGACCATCCTCTTTGCCCTCAATTAGTGCTTTATAGATTAAATCATTGATGCAAGAAACGGTTTTACCGCATCTACGATGGGCAACAATCACAGCCCAACGCTGAGTTCTATCGTGGAAATCTAGGAATACATCACGAGGTTGGTAGTCTAGTTCTACCTCTTGGACTATTTCTTCCAAGACACCACCAAGCGTTGAGGAGCTTTCTCATCACCCACAACTTCAGTACGAGCAAGTTTAGGCACAGAGTATTCAACTAAATTCTGAACAATCTCACAAGCCTTAGCTGGATTAGGTTGAACAATCCACTTTCCAGTCTTATCGTCAAAGATGCCTTTTGCGGTGCTTTGAATCCACGATTGAATAAATGGTAGGTTGCTATCAAGAATAGCTTTAACGGCTTCACGAGCCTCCTGAGTGGCTTTATTAGGCACTCCTGGCTTTCTTCCAGCCCTATTTAAGTTCTTTTCTACAGATTTCGACACTTTATTGTCCATACATTCTCAAGTAATTGATTTGTAAGGCTTTTAGTTTATCACTAATTTATTCTGTTGGCATTGGGTAGCGCAACTCACCTACAGGGCTTATAAAGGGTGATTGACCTTGTGATTGTCTGTAATTTGCCCATTGTTGGGCTTTGTTATACATATCATTAGTAATAGGTTGATTATTTAGTAATGCTTGTATATCAGCTTTATTCATTGCGGGGTTAATCATAGGGAATGAACCGTTTTCATTGCTGGCGGATAACTCAGTTGATACCATTCCGTTTTGATTAGGCAATTTACCAAAATAACCTGAGCCTTTTGGCATTGAAACATCATTAAGGCTATCTACATGGCGAAAACCATAAGGTGCTATGCCTCTTAAAGCATCAGCCATCATTACAGGGTCTAATTCACCAAAATTAGCCATGATTAGTATGGGTCTTTGCCTTCTTTTTTCATCGCAGCAGTCATAGCCTTATCAAGCATTTCTCTGCGCTTGGCTCTCTTATTCTCTTTCTCAATAAGAATATTGCCTTTACCTGCTTCCATTTCTGGCGCTGGTTTGTCTTTTCTACGCTTGGCTTGGTTCTTCTCTAAGGTAGATTCGGTATGAGGGCGCAACATAGCATCCTCTTTTTTGTATTTGCGGTTCATGTGTTCCATTACATATCCTTCATAGCTTTTTCAATGTGTTTTCTGCGGGGTTTTTTGGCGGTCTTTACGACTCATTTATTGAACTTTTCTAGTTCCATTGCCAATCTAGCTCTACGGCCTTCTTTGCCTTTGGCTTTGGTGGCTTCTTCCAACTTTTTCTTAGGGATTTTTTCGCCCTCTTTAACGCCTAATTCTTTCTTTAATGCGCCTTTATGCTTGATAGCGCCAGCAATCCAGTTAGCCATATTAGCCTTTCATGTGCTTTTTCATTGACATTTCCATAGCGTCTTTGTTTTGGGCTTCTTTTTTGCCCAATACCTTACCATAGGCTTCTTCTAACTTGGCTTTGCGCTTGCCTTTAGCGTTATCTCGTTCAACATTTAGGGCGATTGCCACAGCTTGTTTGCGTGGCTTTCCTGCGGCTTCTTCAGCTTTAATGTTCTTACCTACGCTTTTGGCGCTACCAGATTTGTCTAAAGGCATGATTATTTCTCCTGTTCAACGGATTTTAACACTTCGATAGCTTCTTGCACAGAATTTACCCGATACAAATGCCCACCTTTCCAGTTGGCAAATAGCTTGATTTGCAATGGGGTTAATTTCTTATCAGCTCCGTCTTTAACCTCGAAAAGCAAGGTATGACCCTCGTAAAGCACCAAGAGGTCGGGTATTCCTCCTCCAACTGTATGCAAAGAATAAACATCAGCACCATATTCTCGTAGCGCTTTTACAACACTCGCTTGATTTTTATCGGTTTTTTTGACAGCAAATGACATATAGATAGGTTAGTATTCAGTAACTTATTGATTATAAGGGGTAAACCTTGAAGATACTGTTGATTGATATTGAAACTTCACCCAATTTAGCCCATGTTTGGGGAATTTGGCAACAGAATGTGGGACTGTCTCAGTTATTAGAATCTTCATATACGATGTGCTACTCGGCTAAATGGCTAGGCGAGGAAGATGTTTACTTTGATTCAGTTCATCGAAACGATGCCAAAAAGATGCTTGAGGGCGTTCATGCCATGCTATGCGAAGCTGATGCGGTAGTGCATTACAACGGCTCAAAATTTGATATACCGACTCTAAATAAAGAGTTTTTGGTTCATAAAATGCCACCGCCACCGCCAATTAAACAAATTGACCTTTTGCGGACTGTTAAAAGTCAATTCAGATTCCCAAGTAATAAATTAGATTATGTAGCCCAACGCCTTGGATTGGGTAAAAAGAAAGACCATGAAGGTCATATTCTTTGGGTTAAATGTATGAATGGCGATAAAAAAGCCTGGAAAACAATGGAAGAATATAATATTCAGGATGTGATATTGCTTGAAAAGTTATATAACCGCCTTACGCCTTGGATTAAAACCCCTTTAAACAAGACAATTATGATGAAAGACAGGGATGGGTTTGTTTGTCCCACTTGTTCAAAGCCTTATCTGGTTAGTAAAGGATTTCGTTATACTACTACAGGTGCTTACCAGCGTTATCAATGTAAGGCTTGTGGCGCACATTCAACCGATACTCGTACCATAATACCTCACGCAAAACTTAAACATTTAGCATGAAACTAACGCCAGCAATCATACGCAATCTGTACAGCGCAATGGTATGCTGCGAGCCTTTTTGCCGTTGGAAAATGCCTTTACCCGAAACTGTGATGTTCATCGTGGATGCAGATATGGAGGCTATGGGCACATACCTCTGGGATGACGGCAATCCCAAATACGAACACATTATGACTATTTCAGAAGCAAGGTGCGGTCATCTTTATACAGTTATGACAACGCTATGCCATGAAATGATTCACATGAGTAGAGCTGGAACAGTAACCGAGGCATGGACTAAGCATGATGCAACATTTAGGCGCAGAGCCAAGCGTGTAGCCAATGAACTGGGTTTCGACCCACTAGAGCTTTAACCAGCCTCTTTCAAATAGCTCTCCAATAGTTTTGCGGTGTGCTTCTTCCCATCTTTCAATACGGCTAGATTTGCTGAGTAGCGCCCCTTGGTCGATTTCCGCATGGCATTTGTAGCAGAGTGCCGAGATTCGGTAATCATGTGCTTTAAGTCCTCTGCCTTTACCATCTCGAAGCTGATTTGAATGTGCTGCAACAACTGTTCCATCTTCCACTCCACAATGTTGGCAAGGTAATTGCCTGACGATTTCAAGCAGCTTTTTGTTTCGGTATATTGCCATCTGCCCACTCGTACCATTGGCGATAAAACGCCTTAAATTGTTCAAACCCTACACCAGCTAGGGCGCATTTTCCATCTATACCAACCGTAAAATATTTATCAATCTGTGTTCCATTATCTGTATTGCCGATAATGATGGTCACGATGAATCGTGGGTTTTCAGCTAATGCTTTGAGCAATATCTCTTGGCCTTTGCTTACGTTCTCATCTGGGCGCTTCCATTCCATGATTAAGAAATGACCATTACGCTCACAGATGCCATCTACATTACTTGGCACAAACAATGGATTGCTAGGTATGATGCCTTTAAAATCCGCATAATCAGTATGCGTGGCAAACATATTTCGCATTAGTTTAACCATAAGTTCCTAATTTGGTCATAGGTATTGAACTCTAGCTTGATAGTTTCATCAGCTAATTCGTGGGCAATCTTGGTGGCTTTTTCAAAGTTTTTAACAAGCGTAGCGTTGTGATAAGCCTTGAGTAATTTAGCAATTTGAAGGTAGTTTTCTGAGTAATCTTGTTTCATCTTGTTATTCTTTCTAGGTTTCGGTTAGTCGCTTGCTCTGAACGCCAAGCCTCGAACTCCATTTGTGCTTGGGTGATTTCTAATTTTAATAGAGTTTTGTTTGCTGTGGCTTCACCAATTTGCTCACAATATTCAGCATATTCAGCAGAACCATAAGCCTCTCGTTCTTGCGCCCCAAGTGATTGCTCACCCGACTTTTTCATCATAATGGCAATAATGGCTTTTTTCTTTGCTTCAAGACCAGCAGCAAGTCCTTCAGCTTCAGCATATTTACGCTTGACATTTTCAATCGTGTCATAAGCGTTGTGCGGGTTAAATTCTTTCATTTAATAACTCCCATGCAATAGTAGCCACTTGTGGCACTTGTCCATTTCCAATGGCTTTAAGTCTGTCCATCCTTGAGGCCACCCCATCAACCATTCGTACAGGTTCGGATTGATTGAAGATGGTATGTAAGTTCCATTCTTGATAGCGTTTTTGTGCGCCCCAGAACCGCCTGCATTGCCCCCCCCTGAAGGAGTTGTTGGTGTTGGCCAAATAGCTTCTTTGCGTTTCTTCAACGCTTTCCGACTGTTGCTTCCACCATCCTTGCCTGTTGTTGGGGTGTGAAAGAAGTTCACGTTGTCTGGCAACAATCCAAATTCTCTTTCTGTGATGTTTAGCTCCAATGTCTGATGCTCCCAGCACTCCCCATGACGCATCAAACCCCATCTGGGCCAACTGTCCGAGAACCACACCGAGTCCTCTATGAACGAGCATTGGGGAGTTTTCCACAAAGACGTACTTGGGTCGTACTTCGCAAATGACCCTAGCCATTTCTTTCCACATTCCACTTCGTTCGCCTTCAATTCCTGCACCTTTTCCTGCTGCGCTAATATCCTGGCATGGAAATCCTCCAGATATGACATCAACAATTCCTCGCCACGGCTTTCCGTCAAAGGTTTGAACATCATCCCAGACTGGGAAACTTTCAAGAAGTCCGTCATTTTGCCTGGCGCACAATACGCTTGCTGGATAGGCTTCCCATTCGACTGCACAGACTGTTCTCCATCCAAGCAAATGTCCTCCAAGTATTCCTCCACCAGCACCTGCGAAAAGAGCCAACTCATTCATAGTTCCCTTTATTTAAGTGCCATCCATAAACCGACTTGTGCAAAAGAATATCCCAACCAAATCATAGCGTTAGGTATAGAACCTTTGCGTAATTGCAATACGCCTACCATCAAATACCCAAGTCCTGTTGCTGCTATTATGGTTTTTTCCAACATTTATATTCCCCTTTGTTACCTAATTGCCATTGAATGTAAAAGTCTTGTAACAAAACTTCAGATACTTTTTGTTTTGACAAATACATTCTAAATTTTTGTAATCCCCATTCATGTCGCCATTTACACAACTGCCTGACGGCTGATTGATGTAGAAATTCGCTGTCGTAATTGGGCGAAAGACTCTCCTGCATAAGGCGTTATTCCTAATTCTCTGGCTTTAGCAAGAGTCAATTCATCAGTCGAATACCAAGGCAAACTTGGTGGCTTTTTAGTGGTTACTTCAAAGTCTAGCTCATCCAAATACCGCATTTGGTTTAACCAAGTGGCTGGATATGGAATGTAGTCTTTTTCCGTACCTTTTAGTTTCCAATATTTAAGATGGTTTGGCAACTGTGCCATTACTTCATCTTTCTCGGCTTGGTTTAACTTTTGCCAGGCTTTCATTGCTGCGCCTTTTGCGACTTTTTTAGGGTATAACGACCAGAACTCGTCAAACATTACTGCATCACCCTTGGTGACATTGGTGTTGATGGGCTTGGCGGTGTTGTATATCCAGTATTGCCAATTACTGTAGTTGTAACGCCATTTGGAGTTGTGATAACCACTTGGTTATTATACAAAGTTGCAGTTTGTGTAATAAAACCTTGTGGGTTTACGAACTGGGCTGTATTGCCTTGAATTTGCACCGTACCCATGTTGTAACCTTGTGGGCTAGTTAATGGATAAGTCTGAGCGTGTGAAGGTACTGCATATCCAACCATTGCGCCCAAAATGCCACCTAACAAACAAGCTAGTAAAAAGTCTTTCATTTAATTTCCCCTTAAATGTTTACTCGTTATTGAGTAAATGTAGTTTGCCCAATAGTCTTTAATAAGTCTAGTTAAATCTTTTAGTATGTTGCTTTTAAGCTACTCCCAAGCGGTTTAAGCGCACCTAGCCTACCTAGGTTTGCCTTCAAAGTTCTCCCATTGCGGAATCGCTCACCCGACAGTCTTGCGAGGCACAGGCACTATCTTCGCCACCTGTATTGCGCTATTTCAGCCTCTTACCCTTCTGGTAACGCTACTACCTTAGACCGCCACGATGTCGTTAGAGCCGCCAATCTAAGGGGATTTTATTCTACACTATTCTCTTTCTATAAAAGCGTTGTTTTTAAGCAACTCAGGCCATATAAGCCAAAAGTTCGTTGGGAATATGTCTTGCCTTGTAATTAGCCCATGCGACTCTTTTTCAAGAGTTGCCGCCAAAAATACGAACTGGGCATAAGGAATGTTGTTTTTTCGCCATTGGGACACAGCATTAGGGGTTACCCCACATAATTTGCCCACTTTTGTTGGCCCACCAAGTAAATCAATAATGGCAGAATCGGTCAGTTTTAATTTCATCTGTGCAATCTTACAGCCTATGTTGTTAATTTGCAAATAGTTCTTGACAGACACTTGAATTAGCTTACAATTCTATTTATAGCAATTTCGCTATGTATCTAAGGGGAATTTAGATGGATGAAATGTACCAAGTAATGACCGAAATGGAAGAACGCTTGGAAGTAGCGTTGAATAACATGGAATACGGCACAGAATTGTCGCAAGACGATGTGGATGTAATTCGTGCTGCTTGTGGCAAACCCAACAATAAACGCAATGTATTGCTACAAAGCGTATTCAATGACTTTGGCAACATTTTTGGAGGTTCAAATGCGTCAATCTGAATCTATCGCCAACTTAGCCAAAGCATTGTCAATCGTTCAGGGAAAATTAACTTATGCGACCAAAGATTCTGCAAATCCGTTTTTCAAGAGCCGTTATGCTGACTTGGAATCTGTTTGGGATTCTTGTCGTAGTTTGCTTGCTGAGAATGGCTTGGCTGTTATGCAGTTTCCTGGCGAGTATTTTGACGGAACAATGTCACTCACTACCGTTCTCAGTCATTCTTCTGGCGAATGGATTAGTAAAGAGATGTCTTTACCAGTAACCAAACCAGATGCACAAGGCGCTGGTTCGGCATTGACCTATATGCGTAGATACGCTTTAGCAGCAGTTGTTGGAGTGGTTCAAGCCGATGATGATGGTAATGCAGCAAGCAGTCCACAAGTTAAACAATCAATCGTAAAAGCAAAGGAAATCTAATGGCCTACGAAATGAAGGAAGGCAGCGCATCGCTGTTCAAGAACAATCGCAAGACCTCTGATAATCACCCAGATTACACAGGTTCAATCATGCTCCAAGGCAAAGAACATTACCTTAACGCATGGATTAAAGAATCTGCAAAAGTAGGTAAGTATTTCAGTATTTCGGTGGGCAAAGTCAAAGAGCCTATAGGCTTTAAAGCTAGAGGTGAAGATGAATTGCCTAAACATACGATTGATGACGATTTAACACCATTCTAAGGAGAAAGCCATGCTAAATCACATTAGAGATGTTATTGGCGATAAAGCCATTATTTCAACCCAGCCTTTTGGCGTAGATGAAGAACGACAGTTGATTGCCTTTGAAACACAAGACTTAACTGCTGTAATCAAAGATGTGATTCAAGTATGTGCTGACTGCTGTTTGGATGCTACCAGCCGTAACGCTATTTTAAATTTACTTGATTGAGGAAAACATGATTAACTTATCACTAGAAATCCAAGAAGTAGAAGCATTGTTAAAGCATATTGAACAATCTGCAAAGTCACTTATTGCTAAAATTCATGCTCAAGTTGCACCACAAGTGGCTGGATTAAACCAGCCTGTTCAACAACCAGAAGCATCTGCTGAATAATGAAATCTAAAGGGGAAAATTTATGTCTCAGCATTGGTACGATGCCAAAACTGGTGAACCTCGCTATACAACTATTGGTAAAAACGGAAAACCCAGAAACACCACCTTGCGTGATGCCAAGGCTAGTCCTGGAACTCTCGTGCCTTCGGTCAGCACGATACTCGGACAACTTTCAAAAGATGGATTAAATACTTGGTTTCAGACCGAGGCAATTAAGGCCGTTATTGAAAACCCACGCTTAGATGGGGAAGATGAAAAGGACTACATTGACCGTTGTTTAGACTTGTCTAAACGCAAGTCCAGAGAAGCTGCCGATAGAGGTACGATGATTCACGACTGGATTGAATCATTCTATAACCAAGAGTATTTGCCTGATTTGCCTGTTTATGTTCGTAATGTAGAAAGCATCATTAAACAGCATTTTGGCGAACAACTTTGGGTAGCCGAGCAAAGTTTAGTCAATCAACAAGAAGGTTATGGTGGCAAGTGCGATTTATATGCCAAACCAAACCATGCCTTTAAAGGGGTCGTGATTGACTTTAAAACGACACAGAAAAGCCCTGGTGATTTAACACCCTACCTAGAGCATACCATTCAACTGGCAGCTTATAGAGAGGTTTTAGCCCCTGAAGCACGATGCGCCAATGTCTATATCAATGGCGATACCAATGAAGTGGCAATTTTCGAACATGATGAACAAGATTTGCGTGATGGCTATCAAATGTTTGTTAATCTAGTTCAAATCTATAAGTTGCGAAATAAGCTAAACTGACTACGAGGCGGCAGACTGGATTTCCCCTTTCCAGACCACACACATCACGAAGTGTTCTGCTGCCTCACCTTATCTATGACCGAAAGCGTAAAGAAGCGAGTAGGTCACCTTTTCTATAAAATACCTATTGGGGCGTTAAGCCGCCAATGTAGGATGCAGTAATTGGGTAATTTTGCGGCTTTCTGACCCATTGTTATCAACTGCCAAATACAGCCCTGTTTCTTTTTTGCAACTAAGGGTTTGTCATAGTGGCTTTTTCTTGCTAACCACAATAAATTACTATCAACAGGTCAAGCATACTTCAGTTCAACAAGCCGCAGGTGTACGACTAAGCAGCTTGACTTGTTTTTTAATAAGGGGAAATTATGAAAGACGGTTACTACATCAATACAGTCATTTTTGGCAACACAGAAATCGACTTATACGGTTACAACAACGAAATAGAATACGCATATATTGGCGACCACAATATTAGCGAAATGGTTAAAAGGCTTGATTTGTGGAAAACGATTGAAGATGAACTCTACGAACAAGTTTAAATGACATACAAAATTAACCATATGAGGCGCATATTAGATGAGGTAGCGCCTTGTGATAACTGTATTCATAAACAGCGTTGTGGAGACTATGAGATGGCTTGTCGGGTTTTTTCTACTTATGTCATCAATGGTGAATATAAAAAAGAAACGCCTCGCAATCCAACTTGCAGCCTTTATAACAAGATATTTAAAGAAACAGATGAAAGGGC
>Ga0208255_100115_pt1 | contig 11223 bp, 10 predicted proteins | sample CryBogCBH06Jun08_FD_184600 | JGI IMG/M metagenome (GOLD analysis project Ga0208255, IMG submission 184600) | Freshwater microbial communities from Crystal Bog, Wisconsin, USA - CBH06Jun08 (SPAdes) | ecosystem: Environmental > Aquatic > Freshwater > Lake | place: Crystal Bog, Wisconsin, USA... | reverse complement strand
TGTGACTACAAAACTGACATTTTCTCCGCCAATTGGATTTACTGCCCCAACAAGAGCTACAATTGGATGTTTTGGTTGAGGAGTAAAAGTTATAGTAGAACCAGGATAAACCCGATAGCCATATCCAGCATCAACAATATTGATTTCTTGTATTGCTCCAGATGTAAATAAATCTACTTCAGCTGTAGCACCCACATTACCTGTAGGACCCAAACCGCCATAAAATACTACGGGGTCGCCTTTTGTGTATAATAGACCTAGGTTCTTAGGATCAACTGCAACAGATGAAACTGTACCTGTCAATTTACCAGTGAGTATTGTGGATCCAGGAGTATTTGAAGAAACGATTTGGTTATTGTAAAAATAAACATCTTGTTTTGCGTTATCAACTACTTTAATATTTTCACCAGACAGAAAACTGCGCTCTAATGAAGAAATATAAACATCATACTTATCAGTGTCTAAGTAAACACTTTCGATGGAGGCAAACGATTTAGATGTTTCACCAAACACTTTCAAATTTTTAATTGGTGCTAATATCCATGTTTCATCGGATGATTTAAGTTTTAATAAATTAGTAGTATACCAGTCAGCCGCAGAAGCTCTGAATACTAAGTCATTAGTTTCTAAAATTGATGATTCTGAATTATATAATAATCTAAACAAAAGATTATATGAACCAGGTGTTCCTTTGGCTTGATATAATTGTTTAGCAATCTTTAAGATTTTTCTTTTATCTGCCAGAGCATCTTCGGGAAAGAATGGGAGAAAATCATTGATAAAATATTCGATAAAACCATCTAATGTTTTATCGATATCCGAATAATCTTGTAGATTTTTAATGCCTTCAGTTACACCACCGGTTGTTTCCAACCATTCATAATACGCCTGTACAAACATCACAAATGTTTGATAGTTAGCATCGTCCCGAATAAATTCAGGTAATTGAGATGCAATTCTTAGAGAAGTTTTATAATCGTTTGGAATCATAGGTTACTTTGCAGTTACAGATACAGTAATAGATGTTGGATCATAAGGGTCGATTGTTACAATTCTATTTCGTGAAGAAGATATAATTGTAGATTCTGGATTAGCAGTTATTGTTAATTGACCTAAAGAATTATTAACATTGGTTGGATTAAAATTATTTAATGTAACAATACCATTATAGTAGTCAATAACACCAATATTTGGATTCAAAACGGTCTTAATATTGTTACCATCATAGTAATAACTTCTTAAACTACCGTATTGGCCTTGTAAGGTTAAGTATGCGGAACAAGATGAACCTGTTGTGTCACCTGAAGCATTTGTTATTGTTAAAAATGCTTGTGTATAATTAATTCCAGGATTGGTTACGGTAATAGAAGTAACTTGGCCATTGACTACGGTAGCTACAGCAGTTGCACCTGTTCCATCGCCAGTGATTGTGATAACAGGAATACTAGAATAATTGAAACCAGGATTCAATATACTAACAGATTGCACTCCAGAAGATGGAAATGGAATCTCTTCAATATAAACATCATTGAGTAAAGTTACAACAATATCATTTTTATAATATTGTATTGTTGGAGTAGAATTAACACCTGAAGAATAAACTCCACGATTAAGAGGTACACCATAATTCAAGATGTATTGCTTAGAAACATCCAAGGTTGGATATATCTTTTTCTGTACTTGTACCTTGCAACTACTAGATATAATTGAAGGATTGACTTGTTGTATTACCGAATATACATCACCTAGACTGAATGTAGAATTAAAAGTATTTAATTGACTCGCACTATACGATTGTAATGCCGTAGTAATTGAATCTGATATCTGTGAAGATGTTAATGTTGTTTTCTTTTGGTCATAAACCACAGAAACATTTAATTTTACATATGTGTAATCGGGGTCAAGTATAGTTGGCTGCACTGTTATAACAGACAAAGGTTTAATTACATCGACAATCAATTGATTTTTTTGATTGTCTGTCAGAGCATATTGGCCTGCTGGTTTAATAGAAATAAACACTTGGCCATATATTGGAGGAACATTATCTTCTCCACCCCAAACTGATACTGAATCAATACCAAAATTTAATTTATTCTGTTGGATAGCCGTGATATAATCTTCAAATGTTACTGCTCGACCTTGAGCGGCATAAGATTTAGGTGCTTGATATTTAATTGAACTGATAGATTCTTGGTCTCCACCCATTGAAGCCGAAGTCAATGAATTAACAATCCCAGTTCCACCTATACTATCAAGTAGAACAAAATTGTTAGCCCCTGTTGAAGCTGTTCCACTGGTCACAAGATAAGAAACATTTACAATATTACCATCAATTAAACTTTGACCTAAAATACCATCACCAAAATATATTTCATACAATCCAAGTGAACCTTCTTGCAAGAAAAATACCTGAGAGGTGTCATTTAATTGTAATACATTATCAGCTAAAGTATATGTTGATAAGGTGCCATTGGTTATTGATTGTTGCACTTGAACTATAATAGTAGTGGTATCAATTTGTACATCAGGTAATGAAAATGTTTGTGATAGATTTGTTGAAGTATCAACTGTATATGATAATGATACTGGTTGGCCTTGGTAGATACTAACATTTGGAAATGTGGCCGTACCAGCAACAACTGACACTGTTTTAATGTCATTGGTAACAAATGTATAGTTTACACCATCAACAGCTTCAGATTTAAAACTTGTAAATTTAGGAAGCGTAAGAGAAGGACTAGTTACACCTGTAACAGTCAAATTGATTGTAGATACTGGCGCAATGGCTGAAGTCGGAGTATAGTTTAATAATTTAGCATGAGATACTACTGAGCTCCTTAGAGCCGCAGTGTCTAAGAACATCTCATTTCCCACCATATTTAAATAGTAAGCATTATAATGTGTGTTATAAGCTAATACATCTAAAAGAACTGATAGACCAGAACCTTCAAAATCATAGTCTTTGAATGTATTCTGACCACGAAGGAATGTTTTTAGATTATTCTTAATAGAATCAAAATCTAAATCTGATATCTGAATATTATTATTGGCGGCCATCTATCGTAATCTCTGTAGTGTCAAATTCATCGTTATTGGCTGAACTTGATTGTTAATAAAAAAACTAATAATTGCTGAATAGTAATTTTGGTCAGGCGCTACTTGCACCACGACTTGTTGTAATTTCACCCTAGGCTCAAAATTATTAATAGTATCTTCTATTTCTCTTTGTAAATAATTGGCAGTCAATGGAGATATTGGTTCAAACAACATCTTACTAATATTTGACCCAATTTCTGGATGAAAAGGCCGCTCATAGTGATTAGTTAAGATTAGATTCCTAACAGAACGAATAACCGCTTGGTCATTGGTACTCAACGCAATATCACCTGATACAGGTTTGCGTGTGAATGTTAAATCTAAATCTGAATATCTGTTTTGTATTGTGTTTGCCATATTCTATTTATGTTAGCCACATTGAGGTCGCCATAATTCCCTAAATTTGGCTGGAAATTTACCACCCGTTAAATTGACTGAATGGGTATATCCTACTTTACCAGCTTTATCTGGACCTTCATTACCACCTACTGTAGCAATTGTTCCATCTGAATTAATTGCATATAAGAATTGTACATGGCCCGAACCGGCTTGATTGGCTGAAGATGGGTGTTGTAAAATTACATCACCTGGTTGTCCAAGTTTAGCAATCTGTGTAACATCCGATGTAACTAAAGTTGCCTGTCCTGTTGTTCTTATATCCGCAGCTCGCATCGTGCCAGTATATTTGTATCCACAACTCTTAGAAACAAAATTAACAAAAGCCATACACCAAGCCGTTTGGTCAGAATTGATACCTGCTTGACCAATTGAATGAAAACAATTAATGATATTTGGGTTGGATCCATTTTCTACCCATTGCGCTCCATTTGTTAAAATATTACCTAAAAATGATACAATAGTAGCGCCACCCATTGTACATGCAGGAACAGGAGCACCATTAGCTGTAGCAGGTGTGACTTGCTTAACATCACTAGAAGCTGGATTACTATTTACTGGTTCAGTTCTGTCTGCTGTATCAGCTGGAGGATTATCTCTATTCTGTCTTGCTATTAATAAATTTCTAGCAGCATCAGAAGCAGATAAAGGTATAACATCATCAACTGGATAAGAATAAGATGTTCCATTTGAAATATTTGGTATTGAAAATCTACTTGTTGGCCATAACATCTTTCACTACTCCTATGATAAGTATAACGCTTTTTCAGCTGTACGTCTATTGACTAAACCATTATTAACTTTTCCTGCCGCATGAACTAAATTCAAGAAAGCATCAGCGGCCGCTTGTTTGTCGCCGATATTAGTTAATTTCATAACATCAGTTTTAGCCGCACCATAGACGCCCATATTATAAGCGAGAGATACCAGAGCATCAAATTGACCTTGTGTGACACATTGTGCTGTGATTTTCGTTTTCAAGATATTCGCCACTTTACCAATGACCATTGCTATATCAGCATCAGCTTGTTGTTGAGATATGGCGTCACCTAGACTAACAGGTCTTCCTAATGCACTAGCTGTCGTACCATACCCAATAGTAATTGGTTCTGCTTTTGTAGCTGGATCAACATAGGCTTTCAGACTTATACCTTCTTTTGATTTGATAAACTTAACACAAGTATCTGAAGGAGTTAATTGAGAAATAACAATACAAGATGCGTCAGTATTTGCTGTCAAATTAGATGTATTAGCTAACGCTTGTTGTACAGCAGGATCCGATGTGTTTGCGGATGATACACCATATTGTGGTGATGATTTTAGAGCATCACCTTGTTCTGGAGTTAATTCATCTAAAGCTACCGCGGCTAGATTAGGCACAGGAACAGTTTCTTCACTGAATGGTACATTATTTTTATTGGAACGATAAGGAGCGTCTGGAATACCTGCCGCCGTAGCTAATCCACTATTAAGATAGATGTCGGCCGCATCTGCATTCATATTACCGCCGGCCTTGATGTCCACACCATGTGCAATATCTACATTAAATGAAGCCGCTTTAATGTTGAAACCTTCGCCAGCTGACAGGTTGATTGCTCCAGCTATACGAGCATTTAAATCATTACCACCAATTAGATTAACATCGCCACGAGAAAGAATGTTAGTATCACCGTCAACTGTGATGTTTACTCTGCCCATCACATGGATCATATCATCACCTAAGATAATTTGATAATTGTTCTTGACAACTTTCTCTACTTTGGTGCCAGATGGATACATTTCAAAGAATGTTCCAGTTCTGTGTAACATATGAATTCGTTCAGAGCCAGGAGTATCATCCATTTCAAATACAAGACCTGATTCTGTTTCAACTACATGATTAAACGGTGGTGTTGTATTGTATGCTGGATATGGTTCATCCCAAAAATCACCGAAGCCAGTAGGTACTTGTTTATCTTGTGATGTTCGTTTAAGTCCAACTGAGGTCTGTGCAATATTTTCATTACGATATAACCTAGATGTAGTTGGTTCGTTTAAAATATTTGGATAAATTGATGCTGTGCTTTTTTCTGAAAGTTGGACACCAGCTCCCGTATTATAGAAAAAGATACTATCAGGAGTTCTTGGAGAGCTGGCCAGTTCATCTGAATTTCTTTGGTCAGAGAAACCTTTGCCAATATTTGGAGCTTGATTAGGAACACCAGGTAATGCGCCCATGATAATTGGGAACTGAGCAGAATCTCCGTCAGAGAAGAACCCAATCACATAATCGCCTTCTTTTAAGGTGGCAGACAAGTCGCCACCATTAACAGGAAGCATTGGCTGAGCCCATGGCAAGTCAGCTGATGGAATTAATGATTTGTTATCTGTATGCCAACCAAAACACCTAACTTGGCACCGACCTAATTTCAATGGATCTTGGCGGTTTTCAACCACACCCATGAACCATACAAAACCATCTAACCCTATGAAATTTTTACGATCCATTATCTACCCCTTATCAATTTCCAAGCCTGCAATGAATTATCAGGATTAATGTATTGATTGGGAACACTTTCTTTGGATATTTCCATAATAGTCATAAATTTACCTTCAACATCAATTGTATGTTTTATCGCTGTCACTAAATAATTACCAGAATAATAAGCATCAGAGGCTTTATCATCTGTGGTTCTGGTTAACTCTGGTAGATTAAAAGTAATAACATTACCTACCGTCATGAATGGATCCCCAGGTATACTTATCTTATATTTAATTGCGTTTATTTGAGGTATCTGAGCTGTACGGTAAGGGATAGTTGTTTCAATATTAACATCTTTATTAGACGGTTGCTTAGTTTTAATATAAGCATTCTTAGATGAATCTCCGGTATTCGTAACTGCGGTTTTAAGTACAGCTTGATAAGTTATGCTATCTGTTTGATTAAATCGATTTTCAGTATTAGCAAGTAGTGGATAAGGATTTAACTTTTGAGCTTTGGTGAAGTAATTTAGATAATCAAAATTATTCACAGAATATGATAAACTTAGTAAGTCTATAGCTACCAACTGATTAGCATATGCTCCAGAGTTAATCATATCAAGAGTATCAAAATTTGAAACCATTTCATACCCAATAACATTTTTAGCTTCTAAACCCAAATCTTGGACTCGGGTATCGTCTGGCATATTTAAGTTTTTTGGTTCATACTTATACACACCATAAACAGGTGACGTAAACAAAGATTGTAATGATTTAAAATTATACCCATTTACATTTTCATAAAACAAATATGAAGTACCAGTTGTTTTTGTCGTAGCAGAAATAGCTTGAGTACATAACCAATTGATAGCTTCAAGGGGTTTCATACTAGGAATAACAATATCTCTGAGCCCCGCTGTTGCTTCACTATTAGTGGCCAAGAATTTTGTATTACTTGTTCCTAATTGATTATATACAATATCATTGACAATATCGGATATCTTAGTATTTGGATAAGATTTACTTACTTTATACTGCTCCGATAATATGGCTTCTTCAGAACAGAAATGAATTGTGTAAGTTTCATTCTGATTATTAACAATATGTCGATTGGAAACTTTATAAGCTCTGAATGTTTTTTCTATCTTTATATCTGATCCAGGTTTAGAGTATCCCAAAATTAAATAGTCATGACCAGAAAACGCCAACTTAGAAATATACCCAACAGAATCATTAATTGTGATAGAACCGGTAATAAAATTACTATACAAATCTTCAAAATATTCTAAAATTAAAAGCATAGCTCTAAATTCATATGGTTGACCCAAAGCGGTCACTATTTTACAAGAGTCAAGCGAGAAGTCCTGCGGGAATAATAATTCAGTAGCGGCCATTAATTAAACGCTCATTAGATTTATAAATTGAGATTTTACATCTGAAATCAATTCTTTTCGAATTAAATTTATGGTTCGTTTGGATTCATTGAGAGCTTCCTCATAAGAGTAACAATCTACTGGTTGTTTTGTTTGCTCTATAGATACGGTTGAATATCCAACACTATGAGATGTTGTATATGGAACGATAGCATTATATTCAGTGAGTGATAGTTCTAATACCCATTTTGTGCCATCCCAAACATACAAATATCCAGTATCTACTGTTTGTCTACCATCACCGATACTATTATTTGATGAAGGTAACATCATTGTGTTGGCTACATTTGCTAATTCTTTAAAAGGTGTAGTCACGGGAATAACAAAAGTATCTGAAGTTATTTGGCCTGATAGTCCATCAGTAGATGATATTATTCTTTCGTAGTGGTGAATTGTTGACAAAGCATTAGCTTGGGAACCATACTTATCAGTTATAAAATCAATAAATTGTTGATAAGCCATTGGCCAATCATATAATGGGTCAATAATTTGATTTGGTATCATTACCGCCCAATGTAATTCTGCATCACCATAGTATTTCGAAGCGATAATTTCTGGAGTATCACCTTCTTGGATATCATATTGATAATATAAAGAAGAATTATCTATATCCATTTGCAACAAAGCAGGCCGAGTCATCAAGTCTGTAATGACGGTAGAAGTTCCGTTAGATGTATAGATTAATTTTGGAAAGTAGTTGAAATATCTTGACATTAATAATTATCCTTGGCTACTCGTTGTTTTGTAACAATTTCAGTTTCGTGGAATTGTAAACTCAATTTAATATGTGTTGGTGTGCCATCGGGAAAAGTTGACCAACCATTCGGAGAATAGTCAACGGACATACCAGTCATCACAACAGTACCTATTTGGTGTACATTTGGATTAATTTGGCCATTAAATAAAAAATCAATATCAAATTCAGAAGGAGGGACAAAGAATCTACCAGCTGTTCCAGTTTCAACTTCTGGAGCTTGATGAAATTTAAAAGTTTTAATAATGGCCATTACATTTAGTGCTTCTTGTGCATCAAACGGAGCAAATAGAAAATCAAAAGAGAATGTTCGCATATCTGTACCTTTGAACAATACCTCTAATTGTGGGTTAATTGCTGAACCAGAAGCAAATATAGCGAAATCTTTAGCATTAGCACCGGACCCAAATGCGCCAGCATCTGCAGCCACTTCAGCTAGTTGTGCAGTCATACCAGAAGATGATTTGTTTGACATAGGATTTATTTTATTGATAGCATTTGCAATTAAACCACCATATTTACCTATATCTCCTAAAGCATCTGTTAAACTTTCAGATTGCCAAGAAGCATTATATGATACTTGAACAGATTCAGGCATATACAAAGCAATCGCCTGTGTGATTCTTTTTGTTTTTCTCACCGTTAGCAAACCAGCACCTACCCCAGCAGATATAGTATATGGTTCGGCACTAGCTTGTTTTTGTTGAGTGATGGCTGTCCGGCCACCAGAACTCAAAACTCCAACGCTATTGACTGTTCCTCCACTACCCCCTGTTTGATATCCATTACCAGCTGATGTTAAATAGTGTGTATTTTCGGCTATATTGATATAGAAGTTGATATAGTGGCCACGAGCAGAAGATCCTAAATCTCTAGGATAATACAACCCCTCAAAATTATAACTAGTTGAGTACAAATCAGCCAATGGACCATTTACGGTCCTAGATGAACTAGTTGAAAAAGGAATAGGTTTGGTTGCCATTTTAGCCGTCTATAAAATTAATATATATAGTATTTATGACGAAAAATTACAAAGGTATCTTCACACCTATAAATCCAAGCAAATACAATGGTAATTACAAAAATATTGTATACCGTTCATCTTGGGAGAAGAAAGTTATGATATGGCTAGACAATAAATCTGATGTTGTGATGTGGTCATCAGAGGAAGTTGTTGTTCCATACAAGTCACCAGTGGATGGTAAATTTCATAGATATTTTGTTGACTTCTATGTTCAGATACGAGCACCGAATGGACAATTAAAAGCATTCTTGTGGGAAATTAAACCCAAGAAACAAGCTACCGAGCCGGTTAAAAAGAGTAGACTAACTAAACAATACATCAATGAGGTCGTCACTTGGTCAATCAATCAAGCCAAATGGGAAGCTGCAACTGAATTTTGTAAAGACCGAGGTTGGGAATTTAAAATACTAACTGAAGACCACTTAAATTTGTGAGATAAATAGAACATGGCTACAAACATAAAACCTTCAAAATTAACTGATTTAACGGCTCAAAGGCGAGGCGCAGAATTTCAACGATATTCATCTGAAGCTTTGCGTTGGTTCACTAGTAAGATTAATAACTTGCGTAATCCTGTCGCATTAGCTAGACAGATTAAACAAGAAACTGGCCGCAATACAAATAGGTTTGTTATTGGTGGGTTATATTACTACTATTATTCTGCAAAGACAGCAGATAAGTTAAGTTATTGGGATGCGTTCCCTTTGGTGATACCACTAGAAAAATATAGTGATGGGTTCTTGGGATTAAATTTACATTATCTGCCGCCAAGAATACGAGCGGGTTTTATGGACAAGTTAATGTCCAAAGCTATGGTCAATGAAAATGATGACCCGATTAAGATACGAATTAGTTATGAGATATTAGATGCAACAAAGCGGTACAAAGAATTTAGGCCTTGTTTGAAAAGGTATTTGTATTCAGGTATTGCTAGCAAAATTTTAAAAGTACAACCAGAGGAATGGGAAACCGCAGTAATGTTACCAACTCAACAATTCCAAAAGGCTACATCAAAAGATGTTTGGAAAGATTCTGTTATGGAAATTCATGGACACACACAACACGCTAACACAGCGCATACCATAGGCGACACGAGATAAAATATGTTAGACACCTTTAGAGCAAGTTTCACAGACGAATTAGCCAAACCATCAAAATTTGATGTGAAAATATCGTTGCCTGGTAAATTATCTACCTTGTTATCGACTGAAACTCTTTCCTATCGGTGTGAAATGGCAACCTTACCTGGTCGCACAATGGAAACTTCTGATTTAAGGATATATGGCCCTTCAGAAAAGATGCCACACAGAACATCATATGTTGACATCACAATGACTTTTATTGTGACAGATGCAATGGTAGAACGACAAGCCTTTGATGCTTGGTTAGACTTAATTAATCCAACAGCTAATTGGAATATAGAATATAAATCAAATTATGTTTCAGATATTATAATTACTCAATATGATTTAGTTGGTGATGTATCTTATGCTGTAAAATTATATGAAGCTTATCCTTTAGTGGTTAATCAATTAGATTTAGATTGGTCAAATGAAGCTTTGTATCATAAATTGAGTGTTGTGTTTACTTATAGATATTGGCAAAATGTAGATTATGTAGCACCAGATGAACAGCCAACAGATTCAAATTCAACAGTTGGAGGTCCATCAAAACCTCAAAATAATAGTATTTTAGTACAAGACACAATTGACAATCAGGCAGCTGATTATACTAACCAATCTATTGGACCAAAATTTTAATTAAGTAACAAGTGGAATGAATTTATTATAGGAGAAAATAATGGCTTTACCCAAGATTGATACGCCGGTGTTTGAAATCACCTTACCGGTATCACAAGTGAATTTAAAATTTAGACCGTTTTTGGTCAAAGAACAAAAGATTCTTTTGATGGCAATGGAGTCAAAAGATGATAAAGAAATCGAATTAAACATACAACAGATTTTAAATAATTGTAATCTGTCAGATGTTGATATTGATACTTTACCTTTAGTTGACATTGAATACTATTTCTTAAATCTACGAGCTAGGTCGATTGGCGA
>Ga0208255_100107_pt1 | contig 11736 bp, 14 predicted proteins | sample CryBogCBH06Jun08_FD_184600 | JGI IMG/M metagenome (GOLD analysis project Ga0208255, IMG submission 184600) | Freshwater microbial communities from Crystal Bog, Wisconsin, USA - CBH06Jun08 (SPAdes) | ecosystem: Environmental > Aquatic > Freshwater > Lake | place: Crystal Bog, Wisconsin, USA... | reverse complement strand
CTTTAACTCAGCGGCAATTGAAGATTCTGCCAAAGCAATTAAGTTAGGAATTTGCGCAATGAAATCTGGATCATTACGCTCCATATATTGCTGGATGTTTAGCACAAGGCTGTCATATGACATTATTACCGAAATTTTAATTCTCCCTGTGGAAAGTATGACCTTTGTGTGAAAGGTACTTTGGTTTTTTATTTATACAAGCATTAACACAAGATGGTGTAAATCCCGCAGCTTTTAATTCTTTATCACCACAAAACTTTATTTTCTCACTGGTCAGCATGTTTGTTGCAATAGTAAATCCTTTAAAGTTAGGATTTTTATTCCCGATCTTAGCCAATATTCTTTCTTGGCTATGGGGTTTACTATTTGCTGCGCGAATAGCTAATATTTGTTTTTCGGTTACGGGTTTTCCATATCTTGGATTATTAATTCCTCGCATATTTTCAGCGCTTTTTACCTTGGATACAGCGTATGCTTTTGAAGTAATTTTATGAAAATTTGTCATGCTGTTTGCGGCATGCCACATTTTACCACCGTGAATTTTAGCTAATAGCAAATGCGCTAAACAATGCTCTCGAGCTGTTAAGTCTATTAGATTACCAATATTATTAGAACCCCCTAATGCTTTAGGAACAATGTGATGTCGTTCAGTATAGCAATCTGGCTTAGTGCGAGATTGAGCTTTTTGAATAAGAGAGTTGTATACTTTTTGATAGTTCATACTACCTAGTATAATAACTTATCACGGGTTGGAAGTAGATTGGTGACTTATCGCGCTCTTCTTCACTAGCTTGTAAGAATGCTTTGTCAGCTTGACCTTCTAAGTACTGAATACGTGGCATATCTACACCCGGAAGTTGTAACGACATGGCGTGAGATAAACTCTTCTGAATTGAGTTTATCCAACGGTCGGGCACATAGATTTGATTTGTCAATGTACCAACGTCTTGCATTTGAACTTCAACAATTAGTTGGAACATTTGAAAATCATTATTGGGCACAGGCCACAAATACATAGACGGCTCTATGGTTCTGTCAAACCAGTACTGCAAAGAACGAACAGATGGGAATTGTTTGTTGGGGAGATTCCAGTAATCGTCACGGTTTAAACGGGCCAAGGGGATAACTTGTTGACTGGTTGAAAATACAATTTGACGTACTGAAAATGTATTTAATGCGTCTGCATTTCGCAAACGATAATAAAGATGGTTTGGAGTGATTTCAATATTAAAATATACCCATTCACGGTCTTTTAGTGTTGTTTCCGGAAACTGTTGAACTTCAGTCCAAACAATACCATCATCACTTACTTCGTAAATTAGATTATATGTAGTTGTGCCACTACCAGTAGCGTATCCATTCCAACCAACATAAAACACTGGCTGCGCTTGCGCATATTGTAAACCCAAATAGTTTTTAGCTAGTGTAGAAGTTGCAACAAGGTTTAAGTTTTGCTCAAAAGCTACCGGAGAAAGTGAATTATCAAGCGGTAGGTACTCAGCGGCTTGGGAGTTAATAATATAAACCCAGTTAGCTTCACGAACGTCAATAACTGTTTTTGGTAGGTATAGTTGTTGTTGGGCTTGTAATGCCCCGTATAGTTGGTTTTCTAAGAGCCAAAGGTTGACACCGCGGTTAGATAAGTTTTGTAAGTTATAGAAAAGAGCCTGTTTGGCTGCTTCTACGTATTCAGGCGTGACCTCTTCTGCAGTTTTACCTGCATCACGGTACGCATAGGAAATTAGCTGGTCAACATTAATTGTGGTGTTGCCAGTGGTGTTTGAATACGCCATTTAGCGCCCTCGGCCAGCGGCCCTTTTAGTTACTTTGTTTGGTAGTTTATTTGATGCAAAGCCAGACTTGACAAACTCCTTAGCAACCTTTTTGGGGATGCCAAGGGTTGATTTGCCAGCAGCTGCAGCGTACATAGCGCCTTGTTGAGCTTTTGACTTTATGGGCATGTACCACCTGTGTTCATCTTTTTAACTTTACCGCCACGCTTTTGCATTGGGATTGCGCCAGCTGGACTTACACCACCCGGAGCTTGTGGCATTGGGTTTGGTGCTGGTGGTTGTGCTGCTGTTGCAGTGGCTTGTTGTTGAGCCAATTGAGCTTGTTGTGTTGGGCTTAAATACTGAGCAATACGCTTCTTGCGCTCTTGGTCTTGTGCCATACCAGCCAAACCACCACCTAAAGCACCACCAATTAATGCACCGCTTGAACCACCAGTTTGCATCTTTTTAACATTACCACCGCATTTAAATTTTGCTACAGTGCCTTCAGCTTTAGCTTTACGGCCTTTTACAGCGGCGCTAGGCGCATCTGGAGTTTTTCCAGATTCTTTGCTTTTAATATATGGATCTTTGTGGCTGGATGGCTTGCTTTTTTCTTTAGCTACATCACTACCAGCAAACGCAGGTTTTGCGGCAGCTTTAGACGGGGCATCAGCTTTTTTATCGCCAGTTACTGGAGTCTTAACTAATCCACCAGTTTTCATCTTTACAATCTTTTTGAATCCGTCCATAATTTCCTCGAGGTTATTGGTTAAATAGGTGATCAGCCCTTATATCTACTAATGCAAAAAACAAGCTGTTTTCGCCCTAAATTGGGGTTAAAAACAGCTTTCTTTCTTTTTCACGGCGCGGTTTTAGCACTACTGGAGTCACCCAATTCATAAATGCGTTTGCAGCATTGTTATAGTCATTTTGATTGAGGTGTTTAACTACTTCAGACTGTTTAAAATGGTCTGCTCCTATATTGAAGCATAAGCTGTATAGGGCGTCGTATTGGTTCTGGTTAAGGGGTGCCCTTACAGAACTACTTACGGCCTCGTCACACCACTTTAAATCGCGTTTAAATAGCTCTTCTACATCGTGGTCTGTTAGGGTTAAGGTCTTTAGGAATTCTTCATCCGGTTTGATGAGATGACCCACCCCGATAGTCCAAAGTCCTTTTGAGTCTTTGTAGGCTTTGTTTCTTTTACCTTCAAAGTTTGTAATAAAGTTAAATGTTGATTCTGTAATGGCCATAATATCTGTTTCCATTGTTTGTACAAATTTGAAACTCTGTAGAATTATAATTAGCGTACATAACCATATTGCTATAAATAGCTTTGTATTCATGTATTCTCCTTTTTTACGCTATTATAGCGCAATTGAGGGTTACTTACTTAGCGAGTCGTATTGTTGGTAGCAGGCGTCGAGCCCTGTGCGGATGATGTCTGCTCTGGCAGCTTCCCTTGTAAGAAACTGTGCATCCTCGGCAGAAAGGGACAGCCCAGTTCCACCTTGTCCATTTGCGGCGCCTTGGGCGCGACTGGGACGTTTACGCAGCTCGCTAATAGCATCGACAAGCTGAGCGTTAATAGAAGTAATCTGAGCATCTTTGTCTTTTCTTATTTGGTCGGCGGCTGCTTGGTGCTGCTCTTGGAGCGCTTGGGTGGCAGCTTGTTGTGCCTGTTTGTACGAATTGAATCGACTACTTTCCACAGCGTAGCCAAGATAGCCAGCCACGCATAAAGATAAAGCAAAAAGTCCAATTTTGACATAGGTCAGTATTCCTAAAGGAAACATTATCTAAACCCCGAAATACGAGGTGAAAACACAAAGGTTGCCTGACATAGATTTGGCTTAGGGTTTACGTTAGGGTCCGCTAGAACAAAAATATTATGGCCAAAGTTGCAATACAGACACCGAGAAAATCCGATTGGTTGTACCCAACGAAACTGAAATAAACCGTTAGCAGTAACATAACACCAGCCAGCTTTTGCGTTATCGTTGTCCTTGATTGATATATCGCCCCTAACAACAACCTGGTAAGGTGCAAAGAGGTATCTAAGCGCAAAAGAATAAGCAGGATTACGGCAGAGCCACTTAACTTTACTAAAGTATCCAATTCCATTTAAAGCCTCAAACGTAGCGTCGCCATCCAGTGAGTTGTCTGGTGTCATAAACCAATTCAGCCACACTGGCAGGCGGGGGCCTTTGCCCCAGCTTGAATGGTTGTCAAGCCAGCCGTCTTGGCTTGTGGCAAAGAGTGGCAGGATAGGGGACAACAGAATGGCTAGTAGCGTAACGAGCAGGCTGATTGGTACAAGCAGCAGATAGATCATTGCGGCTCGGTGTCTTTTTTCATCATGGTCGACGCACCACCCGCTGCCGAAACAATTCCCAGAGCCTCCGCAAGTTCTCGAAGGCTGACCTGCGATGTGGACACCTCGAAAGCAGCCAGAGCAATAACAGCGAAGGTACCAAGTAGCCAAGTAAAGCGAGAGATATCATACGTCTGATTATCCTTGCCAGTTAGTAGCTGCTTGATAAGTAATTTCATTTGCGAAGCGCATCAAGTTTATCCTCGATACGGTGAACTGCTTTTAGCACCTCATCCCAGCGGCTTGCAAAGTCTTCTTTTTTGACGTAGTTGTCTGCTAGGTGGGTCCGGATGTCAGTTAGGTCGTCTTTCAGATCCTGAACAGCGTTCCAGAGTTCCTTGCAGAACCAGCCGATGGCTACACAAATTAATGGTAGCACTGTGTTGATAAGGGTTTGGAGATCCATAATTAGCCTATAAGTGCTTTTACTGCGTCTTTATAAAGTTTCATATTTTTCCTTAGTAAAGTTCGTACCAATAACTTAAATTATTAGTCGTATTACTACCATTAACATCAGCAGAATAGGTTTGTCCTGGAGGAACAATAATCCCTCCTAAACCGTTACCAGTATTACCAGCACCAGCAATTGTTTGCGCCTGAACTACAGCTCCATTTACAGACATATTTAATTGGTGGTTGCCATTAGCACCACTAGAAGAAGTGCTTACAGCAAACATAATAGGATAAGCGTTTGAGTTTGTATAAGTGCCACCAAGCCCTCTGCTACCTGTTACGTCATTCCAAACTTCCCCAGTAATACCAAGTCCTAGTTTAGTTTTACCTTGAAATTGGCTAGCATTTGTAGCAGTTGTAGCATTACCTGTCACATTTCCAATAATGTTTCCACTTGGAGTAACTGTGCCATTAGCATTTAGCTTTAATGTTGCATAGCCTACATTTCCAGCATTATTTACGCCTTGTATGTACACAGCATCTGGATTTCCTGCAGCATCTTTTATTTGGATTCCGCCTGTTGCTCCTGAGTTTGGAGATATAGCCTGAACTAATCCTTGAGTTGCAACATTACCACTAAATGTTCCAGTAGTCCCAGAAATTGTTCCATTAACCAGCAAATTGCCAACGCCGGCGTCTGTACTTGTTCCTATAGACACACCACCGGCGGTAGAGATTCGCATACGTTCAACAGTAGCAGCTTTAAATACTACTGGGGCACCTGCGTCAGTGCCGAATACAAGCAACGTATTTGTTTGGTCCCAGTACATCTGGGCTTTTTCAGTGCCATTGTTGTATAATGATAGTGTAGTAAACTGCTGCCCACCATTATCAACGGAAAGGTTATTTGAGTTACCGCCTTTGACGTACAGTGTCGCTGGTGTAGCAGTTGATCCAATAGATACGTTACCACTAGCATCTTTGTAAAACTGGCCAGAACCCAAGTTAACAATACCAGTACCGCCAGTAAGAGTAGTGGAATATGTAATGCTTGTTGCACTCACATAACCACCGGATAAGTTGGTTGCGGTGTAAGACGTTGAACCAGAGTATCCACTAAAACCCGACGTACCCGCTGATCCGTTTTGACCAGAGTAGCCACTAATACCACTGTAACCAGAAGCTCCAGATCCGCTGTAGCCAGAAAAGCCGCTGTATCCCGAGATGCCTAAAGAACCACTAGAACCATTAATACCGCTGTATCCAGAAAAGCCGCTGTAACCTGAGATGCCAGAGCCGCTGTAACCAGACACGCCAGAGCCACTATAGCCTGAGTAGCCAGAAAGGCCGCTGTAACCAGACGTTCCGTTAGTTCCTGTCCCGCCACTGTATCCGCTGTAGCCACTAAAGCCACTTGTGCCGGACGCTCCGGTACTAGATGACCAGTAAAAGCCGCTGCCGTTGTATCCTAGGTACGTGCCAGAGGTTCCGGGCGCCGCCATAAAAGTAGTAGAACTTACACCATTTTGGTATGGAATTTGACCTGATGTTCCACCAGAAAGATTGGTTGCTGCCACAGCACCTGCTGCAGAGGCAAGTAAAGTCACAGCACCACTGGTGTTTTTAAAATACAACTTGCCGTCAGTGATGTTGATAGCCAACTCGCCACTGACAAGGTTACCCGATGTAGGGGCTACTCCTGACGTTGAGCTGTAGTAAAGACTAAGCGGTGTATAGCCGGATTGGGCCATGGTTTATTCCTCTAAATATTTTAAAACTTCTTTTGGTTTTACAAACCGGTCGTTTTTATGTTCGGTGGCTTCCCACCAAATGAAAGGGTTTTCTACTAAACAAGACCGGTCTTTTAGTAGGTTAATATTTTCTGGATGTCCAAAGATCAACGGATCAGATGGGCCCCATAACACAATTCCTTTTTTGCCTTCGTCCCACCCTAGGTGCTGGATGAAACTGTCAATGCTAATCCAAATCCGGCACTCTTTTAGCAGTGTGCGTAATTCTAGTATTGGTAGATTTTTTCTAAAATCTGGTACCAACTGTGTTTCGCCTTCTACACCTACTTGAATAATTGGCTCTTTTATTTGCTCAATAAGCTCTTTCCAGTATGGATAGTTTTTTGGGTTCTCTTTGTCTGTCCTGAGCTTTTGTGCGTACGGCGCTATAATGATCATAGGTACAGCTTCCTATACGCGTCTTCTAGCTTACCCTTCCACTTCCACTGGTCCATCTTTTTGTAGACATTCCAAGGATCAATGTCACCAAACAGCTCGATTGCTTGGGCTATCGACTTCCCGGGAACCACTTCAGGGTAACAGCTAAAAACTTCAGCGTTAGGTATTGCAGGAAGTACATGGCTGAATACAATATGGTCACCAAGACCGCAATTGAGAACCACAATGGTTTTATCACGGTATCTAAGAATATTTCTAAAAATCTGTTCATCATGTTCATATAGTTCCTGCTTTGTCTCGCTACGAATCCCACCTTCGGGGTTCTTCATGTGCCACGTTACTGCGTTCGGTACTGCTAAAATCTTGTAGCCCTTTTGATGCAGGCCATACGTAAATATTGTTTCTTCTCTGTGCGCTACCCGCGAAAGCCCCAGATTATACTCGCATACACCAGCACGATACAAAAAAGTGCAATGAAGATGATCGACATGTTTTTCCTCTTTAATAATACCCCACTGGATATTTGGTTCACTATCAATACTATCAATTAGGCCTGTTACAGAGCCTGTGTCTGGCATGTATGGTGGGGTTAATACTGAACCACCCACCGCACCGACACCATCTTCGGTGTAATAGTAAAGCATTTCTAATACGTTAGGCTCTGGTATTGCGTCGTCATCACAACGCCACACCCACTCATAGCCCATCGTATTGGCACGTTGATGAATGTGATGCTGACCTTTTTTGTCAGCATACAACCACTCCCACGCAATACCCTTGATGTCTAACATCTGGAAAAAGTACTGGTAAATCATCTGACTGCGCATGTCTTGCGGCTCGTCATTATCATCAAAGATGACCAGCTTATCCACTGGCCTTGTCTGATTGATAATGGCGTTTAGTACTAGGGGCAGTGTTGTGAAGTACCGCCCCCGTGTTGCCACGGAGCACAGCACCTTACTCACTAGCTGTCCACCTACAGATCATCAGGTTGCAAGGATTCTCAGGTGTGATGTCCTGCGGCACATCTGAAATCTCACCCTGCTCGTTGATGTAGTTAAACTCAAAGCCAGGGAAGTGGCGCTCATTCAAACCATGAATCTTGTGATGTGGGCCCCAGAAGCCTGGTGGCTCATTCATTGGCACGGTAATTAACAGGCGCTTGCAGTGCTTCTTGAGCTTCTCAACAATCTCCATGCCGGTATCAAGGTGTTCAATAACCTCAAACGCGACAATGGTGTCGTACTGTCCCATTTCAAACTGATTAATATCAGCGCTAATAAAAGTATTATTTGTACCATTCCAACCCTGTTCCTTGGCCACCTCAACAATGATCGGGTCATAGTCTACGCCAGTGTACTCAATGTCATCTGGAAAGAATTGTCTACCGTATCCGTTTGTGCAGCCTAATTCAAATATCTTGTTACCAAGCAGATTCTTTGCTGCCCACTCGTATCTTGTTACCTCGCGTGGGTACACTATGTCACCCTTGAGGAACACTGCACGTTCCCAGAAGTTTGATAGGCGCCAGCGGTACCATTCCATGTTGTACTTCTTGGCCAACTTTAATGAGTTGGTTAGAAAGATGTTATCCCAACCCTGCACCAAGTTGGTGTCGTGCATGGTGCCTTCGCCCTTGTGGTAGATTGGAAAGCCACCAGTGTATTGGCTTCCGTCCCACAGCTTTTCAAATACCTCTAGGACCTTAAATCCAGCCTTCTCAGCCTCGATACAGAACTCGGTGTCCTCACCCCCACCCACGCCGTACTCTTCGTTTAAAAGTCCGATTTTGTCAAATACTTTTTTGTGTATCATTACACAGAAAAATACTAAAAAGTGTCTACCGGCCGGTTCAGAGTTGCCCTTGATAATTCCAGAGATTCCGCAATCTGGATCACTAAATGGCACGTTTAAAATGTCTAGCCACTGGTTTTGGTACTGCTCTAATAAGACTGTGTCGTTGTTTAGCAGGATAATCTTGTCTGCTGTGGCTACCCTAATAGCTGCGTTGTTGGCTCCAGAGTATCCCAGCGCTTTGTCTGACCACACAACCTTTAAGTCTGGCACAGCGGTTGCTAGGTAGTCTAAATAGACCCTGGTGTTGTCTGTGCAGCCGTTTGCGCTGATAATCAGCTCAACGTCGTCCATGTTACTGTGCTTGATTACCGAGTCTACACAGGGCTTTAAGTACTTCTCACAGTGATTGTACGTGGGTATTACTACGCTATATTTTTTCATTTTTTCCTATAAAGTTCGTACGAACTTGGCTTAAGCAATTCTATATCTACTTATGCAAAAAACAGCTAAAAAACTGCCTTAAAGTTGCGGTGTCCAAGGTAATGGAGGATTAACAACTGCTGGTGTATATTGAGCCACTATCCATGCAGTAATCTTGTCTGTGTACTCAGCAAACATCCATGCTGGTGTGTACTCTTGAATCCATCCCATGACTTGTTCTTGCGTTAAGTCAGCGTAAGGAGTGGCTGATTGTGGGTCACTTGCTGGAAAGTTGTTTGAAACATTAAGCGGGTGTAATCGGGTCAATAACTGGCTCAACTACAGGCTCAATAATGGGCTCAACTACTGGAGGAGCAGCCCAAGGCAATGGAGGATTAACAACTGCTGGTGTGTACTGAGCCGTAATCCACGCACTAATCTTATCTGTGTACTCTGCCCACATCCATGCTGGTGTATATTCTTGAATCCAACCCATTACTTGTTCTTGGGTTAACTCAACATAAGGAGTAGCTGATTGTGGGTCGCTAGTCGGTACATCGGTAGAGCCTTGCATAGCAGTTTCAAACTTGCCGTCTGAGCCTAAATAGTTCCAATAAACCCTAAATACATATAGGGGTACGCCTTCTTTAATCGGATAGGCTTCCATGCCTGTGATTGTTGTTGTGAATTCGATTGTCATTGTTTTTCCTTTAAATTAAGCGCTCACCCAAGCTGTGCCATTATAGAAAACTGGACATTTAATTGCGCCACCACCTGTAAGAGTGCCAAGATAAATGGGAGCTAAAGCATCTGTAACATAGGCTCTCATGCCTACTACTCCTGTAGGAAGGGTGGCTACTGTATAACCTGTGGTGCTTATTTGTCCTGTGTTTACTACTCCTGAAAAGTAGGCGTTACGGACTTTTGAAGTAGTTGCCCCTAAATCAACGGATGCATCAGAAACAGGAATAAACCCTGATGGAAGAATTTTCCAATAGCCTGTTCCTGCTACTTGAAAATAAATACCATAAGTAGAATTTGCTGAATTGATTGCTAATGGTTTTGCCGAACCTGTTCCTGCATTTTGACTTGATATAGTATAAAACCCTGTATTTATAGCATTATAATCAAGTTGTAAACGCTCATAATTGCTCGAATCTGTATAAGTCCCGTATAAACGGAATGTCTGTGCATTAGTAGAGTTGCGTTGCGCTAGAGTGTTGGCTGCTTCTCCGTTAAGATAAGCATTAGTGTTAAATATTGAATTACCATCTTTATCAATAGTAAAGCGTTCTAAAGGTGCGGTATCAGTAACTACACCTCTTGTAAAAAATGAAAGTTGTCCGCCATTAAAGCCAGAAGAAAGTGTTTCTTTATAAGCTATATATGCTGGATAATTAACTCCGCCAGAAAGAGCTAAATATCCAAATCCTATAGCTCTATAGGAATTTCCACCATATTCTCCACCACCTAAACCAAGATAAGTATTGGCAGCAGTTAAAGTGGTTGGTGCAGTAGCTGAATCCGCAGAAGATAAAGCTATTTTTGCATAACCACTACCAATAACAGTTAATGATTTATTTGGGCTTGTAGTGCCAATACCAATCTTATCGCTTACCAACACCTGACCACTAGGCACATTAATATTATTAGTAGTAGTAACTGCTACTGTAGTGGTAGGGGTATAGGCAGAGGCTACAGAGCCTAGTTCTAGTTGTGCGCCCCAAATGTAAAAAGCATTTGTTGGAGTTGTAACGTAAAAATACGAGTACATTAAAGTGCCCGATGTGGCATTTGGCGCAGTAATTTGGATGCGATACCACCCATTCCCAACAGCAGTCATAGATGCGCTAGTAGCAACAACAGACAAAGGGGTTACTGCTAATGTACTTAAATTAAAATTGTAAGCATAATTATTAACACTATCACGCAAATCCATACGAAATACAGTTCCAGTATTGGCTTGTTTTACATACAACGTCTGTGTGTATGTTGCGTTTGTGCCAATAACAGTTGTAGTTGCTGTTATTTGGCTATTTGAAGATGTTGATGTAAATTGACTTGCTGTTAGTGTACCGTTTGGTGCTGTGGCATTATTGTCAACAATAGTAGGGCTTCCAGATGGAAACCAATAAGCAGAGGTTGTAAAAGCTCCTTGCGAATAAGTAAGTAAATTATTCCCACCCTGTAAGTTCAGACTCTTATCAATTACAGCACCATTAAAGCTAGATGCTCCTGTTACTTGTAGGACTCCTGTGCCTTGGTCGTAGGATTGGTTTACTAAAGTATTACCTTGTGGGGAATAGGTGAGTAAAGGTGCGCCAGCAAATGAGCCAGTATTGTTATATTGAATCTGTGTGTTTGAGCCACCAGCAGAAGTTCCACCAGAGTATCCAGAGATGCCAGAGTAGCCAGAGATACCACTGCCACTGTAACCAGAGATACCACTACCACTGTAGCCAGAGATACCGCTGTAGCCAGAGATACCGCTGTAGCCAGAAAAACCACTGTAGCCAGAGATACCACTACCACTGTAGCCAGAAAAACCACTGTAGCCAGAGATACCACTACCACTGTAGCCAGAAAAACCACTGTAGCCAGAGATACCGCTGTAGCCAGAGATACCGCTGTAGCCAGAGATACCACTACCACTGTAGCCAGAAAAACCACTGTAGCCAGAGATACCGCTGTAGCCAGAGATACCGCTGTAGCCAGAGATACCGCTGTAGCCAGAGATACCACTGTAGCCAGAGATACCACTGTAGCCAGAAAAACCGCTGTAGCCAG
>Ga0208255_100106_pt1 | contig 11785 bp, 3 predicted proteins | sample CryBogCBH06Jun08_FD_184600 | JGI IMG/M metagenome (GOLD analysis project Ga0208255, IMG submission 184600) | Freshwater microbial communities from Crystal Bog, Wisconsin, USA - CBH06Jun08 (SPAdes) | ecosystem: Environmental > Aquatic > Freshwater > Lake | place: Crystal Bog, Wisconsin, USA... | reverse complement strand
CAACAGGTGACAATCCGACCGCGGCGATCATCCGCCCGACCGGTATGCAGTGTTTCACGGGGCTGGAGCCATTTGTTTCTTGGTCGGCAATCTTCGGCCAAGGGTGGGTTGAAAAGGTATCTTCCCGCAAGCTCGGGGAGCTTCTGGAGGGCATCTACTACGACGGGGGGGACTATTGGATGCAGAACCCCTCGGGAAAGTGGGAGTGCCACGGTGAACGCGAGATGTCCCGACACCTCAAGGTTTTTCATGGCCTGTCAGCCGACCGTATCGAAGGCAAGACGTTTTCCGAGGTAGACGAGGCCCTGCACGCTATCTGCCGCAACTTTAGGATCGCCGGAGCGGCCCCCTTCATCTTCCAACCCTCGGGGGCCATTGACTTCATGGGGGAAAGGATCCTCAATATCAGCAACGTGAAGGCCATTACCCCTGCCGAGGATTCCGGTGAGTGGGCAGAAAATTTCCCGTGGGTCGGAAAATTCTTGCACGAGCTATTTGAACCGTGGGAGCAACTTGAGTTTATGCTTGCATGGCTCAAGAGGTTCTATTGCAGTGCCCGAGACGGAAAGCTCATGCAGGGTCAGGCGGTATTCCTTGCCGGCGACACGGGACGGGGGAAGACATTCTTCTCAAACCGGATTGTAGGCGCCTTGATGGGAGGTCACGCCGACGCTTCCCAATATCTGATGGGAAAGACCAACTTCAATAAGGATTTGTTCAATCGGGCCTTTTGGACCGTTGACGATGCCCTTCCCGGAGACAACAACCAAGACCACAAAGCTTTCAGCACAATGATCAAGCGGGTCACGGCAAACAATACCTTTGAGTTCCACGCCAAATTCCGAGACGCTACACAGGTTGCTTGGTCTGGCCGAGTCATGGTCACGGGTAACCTCGATGCAGACTCTCTACGTATTCTTCCTGATTTAGACACCTCGATCCTCGACAAGTTGCTGCTTTTCAAGGCTGCCCCTCGGGTGTCTCATTTCCCCGAAAAACACGAGCTAGAAGAGATCGTCCGGAAGGAGCTTCCGCATTTGGCCGCGTGGCTCATTGACTGGGATCCCCCAGAGAACGTCATTGACCCAGACCCAAGATACGGTGTCGCCCGGTATCACCACCCGTTCCTCCATCAGGCAGCCGGCGAGTCTCAAGATGCTTCGACTGTCCGCGAGATCCTCCAAAAGTTTTTGGTGGACCACCCACGTGACTTTGAGGGAACCGCGGTTGAGCTGTTACAAGAGCTCTTTACTGTTAACGAGACCAACAAGCTTTTCCTTGGGGGCTCCAGCAGCAACCGAGCCCGATGGATGAGTATCCAGCTCGGAAAGCTCGAGGGTAAGGGGGACGGGTTTGTCCAGACCGTCGGATACCGCAACCGGAACAAGGTATGGAAAATCAAAAAGAACTTTTAGCTAGATGACCCACCGACGGCCCGATGCTACGGATGCCAGCTACCCGCACATACAAGTCTTTAGGAAGTGTATGATCCGTTCGCGGAGAATGTAATGATTGTATTCGATCCGCTTGTAGAAATTGCAGGAGAGTTTGTTATGATTCCAGAATAGCTAGCGGTAGGAATAGAAAGTATGATTCCTCCAGACTTGCCATCTCCTCCGACGTTTCCTTGGGAAAGGGCATTTCCACCACCACCAAAGATTCCGCTACCAAGTCCATTTCCATCAAGTCCACCACCATCAACACCACAACCACCTCCTCCTCCTGCGTAGTATTCAATAGATCCAGTGATTGAATATGGTTTAGGGTTGCCTCCATTTCCTCCTAATGAATTTCCACTTTCATCAGTATATGGAACACCCCCTAAACCTCCCGCGCCGCCTCCACCTCCGCCCGCATCGGATGTGGCATCTGGCAAACCGCCAGCAAAACCCTGACCGCTCGTTCCCAATCCAATTGATCCAGAAATTAATGAGTCAGTTCCAGCCCCTCCACCAGATCCTCCATTGAGTCCTGAAAGATAAGGGGCAATTTCACCCGCCCCACCACCACCTCCAATTGCCGAAACCGATGATCCAGCAGATGAGATTAATGAGTTTGAGCCGTTAGATCCCCATGCTGAAGGTGGTTGTGCTGTTCCTCCAGCCCCAACAACCATTGAGAGCGAAACTCCAGCCGCAGTAACCAACCATGATCCAGATACAACGCCGCCAGCGCCACCACCACCAGCACCATTGCCGTCACCAAGTGAACTACCTGCCGCGCCACCGCCTGCAACAATTAGGTAGTTAATTGAAAATGGATATACGATGGTAGGAGTAGGTTTGATCTGAGGGATTTTCAGCGCGACCGCGTAATAGTTGCACGCCTGAGTCAACCCCGCTACGTCGCCCTGAGCAAAGTTAATTCGCCCTTCAGGGGGGAAGAACAACAGGTTCTCGTGCAGGTAATCAATGTATGTCTGGATTCCCGCAATAACTTGGAATTTTTGGATAGCTCGGCTGCGAATCAACATCCTTGACTCTGCCTGACTCCGCTTGGAGCGATCCTTTATCATGCGGGCTACTGCTAGCTAGCCGACCCTTGGTCTTCTCCGGGATTGTCATACGGATCCCGAGAAATATAGCTGGCCAAGTCTTGGAGAAGCTGAACATAACCAGACCTCGGACGTTCAACCCGTCCCAGATGGTCCGAGAAAAAGCAATATTTCTTGGCTAGGGTGTCGTTGTAGATTTGATACCCCGACACTACGGCATAGGGGAGTAGGATACGCTTTTGCAAGCGATATTGGGTTTCCGTAGAAGAAAATTTTTCGTGGCGGTATCGCATGGCAGAAATTTATGACACTCTGGGGGGATCGTCAATCAGAAAAGTCGGTTTGACCAAAGCTCCCGGGCATTTTCGACGTCAATCAAAGGTTTTCCTATCCGGATATTTACGGCATTGTGGAGGTCAACGGTCCATTCAAAAAAAGTTCCCCAGTCAACCGGATTGTCGCCTAAAAAGCATTTGAGATGCTTTTCACAAGGACACCCTTCAAAGGGAATTGCAGAAACCCACTCGTTTAGCCATCCCTGAGAGTTTTTTCCGGTGTGTCGCAACGCATAGAGGTGAAGCTCTGCCCAAAACATTGCACCTTTTGCAAGGATTTGTGGAGTCTCGGAAATTGAGGCGTGGGACCGGTCTACCTCATTTGCCGCGTTTTTGACCCATTCTTCGTGGTCGTCCCAATCCAGTTTAAGAGCCTCGCAGACGATTTTTTCAATTTTGAGGGCTGTTTTGTGTTGGTCGTGATAGGGTGCCCCCACATGGTCGCCGGGTTCTTCAAGTTCTGGGTGGTCGATTTCCCACGTGGACACATCGGATTCAGATACTTTTGATTTTTTGCACAAAACTGCCTCGACCAGTTCATGCAAAGCGACCAAAAAAGCTGAGTATTCTCGGTTGCCATAGTCGGGGACGGTTATTTTAAGCAGGTTCCCGGGGAGCCACTCCCAATCTCCACAGGTAGAATACCTAATGGCGTTCGGGTCAATAGACTTGAGCTCAATCTTCATCGCCTTCCTTGAACATGTTCAGGCCGAGCTTGTCGAGTTCCTCAAATTGCTTTTTCAGATCGTCGATGGCCCCCATCTTTGCCTCCATGTAGTAACCGGTCACCTGCTCGGCGTTTTCTACTGCGTCGTCTAGGGCATCCTCAAGGGTGTCTCCGAGACCTATCACGGCGCCGCATTCAGGGAGACCAACGGCCTGAGGAACCGCATAATAAACGTCGCTAATCTTTACCGCATTGCGAAGCTTTACCCGGTCCCGAATTTCTTCGGGAAAGGAAATTGGTTGCCATCCCTTATCGGCCCAAGAACTATGGAGCATGATCTCACAACCATACTTTGCCGTAGGTTCTGGCTCAACGACGATACCGTTTGACCCATACCAAATACACTCGGCTAGGTTGCTATACTGCTCTTGATACAACTCGTTCGGGGGCGAAGGGGCCCGGGCGCAGAGGTCGATCATGTAGGGATCCATGTCCTTGCCGATGCGAACCTCGGTTGACATAAATCCACGCCAGTTGTAGGCAGCAAAGACCGGCTTCATTCGCTCATTGAAGCGGGTTACGACTTCAGGAATGTCTTTGTATTTTTTGAAGATTGACGCAAAGCCAACGTCTTTGATTTCGATTCCAGAAATTGTGTGCTCAGGGTAGTGGCACTGCCCCTCGTCGTCGGTAATGGCCCAGCAGTCTGTGCCTACTTCGACTCTGTCGGGGAGACACTCTTCGACGGTGAACTCGATGATGTGTTTGAACGCTCCGAGATTGAACTCAACCTCATCCAACTTGGGCTCCACCTCTTTGTAGTTGGCTGCGTGGAAGGTTTCAAAGGTTCCGCGGTATTTGTCGATTTTGACGTAGACATTTTCATTTTCTTTCAGGAAAGCTCTCAAGTTGGCAATGCCTTTGATATGGGTGAATTTCCCGACGGGCATGTCGAGTTTCTCTAAGATGGATTTCATGCCTTCTCTGTTGAGCTCGAGGCATTCCCCGGTTCGGCTGCCCCAGACGCATTTTCCCATCTTTTCAAGCATTTCCTGTTCCCAACCCATGTAGATGTCAGGGAAACAAAACAGGTCGATATCGTCAAAGTGCGGACCGTAGATGCTGTCCACAACCTCGAGCCCTTCCAGACCGTGGCCGATATATGCCAAATTCATTTTGGCAAAGGCACTTTCCCAAGGAACGTAATAGTAAACCTTTTTGAAAGTTTGGGAGAGCTTGAGAGCTAGCTCAACAAATAACCCGTTGTCAATAACAAGACAGGTTACGTCAGAGGGGTCCTTAATTTGAGGCATTTTCTTTAGGTGTTTCAGATTGTTCACTCAACTCCTTCTGAGTCTTCTTGATTGCTTCCTTCCCGATCTGCATCAAAAGTTCTAGAGCGGAGCTTTCGGAGGGCTTCTTCGGTGTATTCTGATATGGTTCCATTGGTTTTTGCATGCTTGTAACCTGCTTCGTTGGCTTTTGCAATCATGAAAAACCACCGTGCCGCTTGTAAGGCAGCGGGTGACAAATCAAGACCGGTTTTTCCTTTGAACGTTTCGTTAAATTTTGAAGAAAAGGTTTGGAAAATTTTGTGTTCAGAGACATTTGTTGGAAGCCCCGACCCCTTCTTAAACATTTCTGGGAAATGAGACCTAACAAACCGACCTTCCCAAATGTCGGTTGTGGTATATCGGTCGTCACCCACATGGTTGAGGGTATAGGCACCGACCTTAGGGCCGAACACAAACATACGAGGTATCAATTGATCTTGTCCAGTTGCTTCTTTGACAACTTGCTTGACCTCGCGGGGCTTCCCAATCCCGCCAGAATAACCAAGCTCTCGATTGAAGGCGTTGAGCTCTTTCATCGAAACTGGTTCTTGGAGATGCTTAGAAACCTCGTCCCAAGACCCAAGTTTTTTGTGCAGGTCTTCCATGTAATGTAGTGTGCGGAGCTTGTTGGCCGCGGTAGGCCCGATTAGCTTGAAAGGTCCAGAACCTACGCCGGCATTACCTTTTGGGGTCTCGATTAAAGACAACGATTTGACGCTGCCCTCGTTTTTCCAAAGATCAAACACCCTAAGGGCTTCTCCCACATTTTCTTTGAGCTTTGTGGAAGGGGAAGTCAACCCCATGAACATCATGAACCCCTTAAAGTCGTCTTCGGTCATATCGGGGTATTCTTGCTTGAGTAACTGTTTGGTGGTTTCCCGATCGGTGTGATAATAATCTTGATACTTTTTATTGGTTTTTAACCAATCTACCACGTCATTGACGGCAATACTCGCGGCTTTTCCCAGATTTTGGGAAGAAGCTTTTAGGGTAAGTCCTGTTTTTTTAAGCAGCGATGGCCACAGCTTTGTGAAAAAATCATCGTCTGCAGACTCAAGTTTTGTTTTGAGCTCGTCCACTTTTTCCTTGGCCAACTCGGTAGCTGCCGTAATGCCGGGACGTCCTTTTGCCGCCATGAACGAAAACCCTGTGTCCTCGGGAGCCGGAGGTTGAAGAGCCGAAAGAATGGGGTTTTCTTTTGCGGCAAGCTTTGCCTCGACCTTCGCCACGTCTTCCGCATCGTAGGCTTTGGTCCCCGTGGCATGGATATTCGAGTCGATCACGTAGGGGAACTCGTTGCCCTTTTCGTCCCTGAGCATGACGGCATTTTGCGGGTGCAGGTCGGTCATGTGAATTTTGAGCTCTGGGTTGTAGTATTCCATCGGGCGGACCCGGTAGAACCCTAGCGGCTCCATCATTGCATCCGTTTCGTCCATTTTGAGGCCGCGTGCAATTTCTAGGGTAGGCTGGGAAACCTCGGAATATAAACCTGCGGGCCATTTGCCTTGGTAAATATCCACTCCTCCACTTCCTTTGACATCTTGGAACCCGCGGAAAGTCAAGGCAGCCTTCGGGAACAGGGTGTTGTGGACATTCATCGCATCGAAATACGATGACCACGTTGGATAATAGGGGTTGTAGGTCCGTTTGATGACGTCCGGACCGGACGGGAAGCTTACTTGGTGCTCTCCACCGGCTTCAGACCCGTCAAATTGCCACTGCTTGAAGAATGCTTCTGGGTCGGTCCAGAGACCGTGTTCGTCGGCGTGGTCCCTGAGGGCTTGCTCTTCGAGCTCTTTCCGAGGAACTGCTCCCTTGGCTCCCGGTAGACCTTCTTCACTTGAGCTAGAAGCTGCTCTCGCGACAGCCGCGAGCCCGCTGTGAAATCGAAGCCGCTCTGTTTCTCTTTTTTGAGAATCTTCTGCCCCAGCGCCTTGAGCTGCGGGGTTATCTTGAGCCGCGGGGGCTCCTGCTGGGGTGATGTTTTTTGGTTCATTGGTGTATGGGGTTACACGTTCCTCGGTTTCTGGTTCTCCGTCAACTCCTTTTTTGGAGGGCATGAACTGCATCCCAAAATCTTTTGACTGTTTCTTGGACTTGAAAATCTCTTTCCCCTCCTGAACCTCGGTCAGCTTGGTCGGCTTATACAAGGCAACCGCGTCAAAGGATCCGTTAAAGGATTTTGGACTGAAGTATCCTGCGTAGCCGGCCTCTTGAATGGTCTCGTCCCGTTTCAACCGGCTTGGCATCGAGTTTACCCCAAGAGGATCCTGTTCAAGATTGTAGATGCTGTTGCCGTCCACCTTTGCAACATACGGGACCTTACCGCGCATCGAGTATTCGTAATTTTTTCCGTCGTTGAGGTAGAAATAGGTCTTATAGTCTCCTTGCAGGTCAACGGGGGTAGCAATGCCTTTACCAAACTTTTTCGGGTCTGTGGTTTTTATTCCGTAGGGGCCAAAATGCACAAGATCAAGCTCTCCCCCGACACTTCCTTCTTTTTCTTTAGAGGGATGCTGGGCAGTGAGTTTTTTGGAGGGCAAATAACGGATATCGTTTGATTCTGGATTAAAGCGTTGCGAGAGAGGTATTAGGTTGCCATCCTTGTCGTAGGTAGCAGGGTCGGAGGATTTAACCTGTTCAGGGTTAAATGTTACATAAACATTTTCTCCCCAGTTGTAACCTTGTCCATAGGGGCCTTCGTCAGAAATGTTTTTGAATATTACTCCATCATTTTCACCATTCTGTTTTATATCCCTAACAATTTCATCTGTTGTTCTACCACTTAAAGCATCCTGTATAATTTTGTGTTGGTAAACTCCATCACTTTTATTTTTTTCAACATATTCTTGTGCATCTTTGGGAGAATAGAATGTTTCTACTACTCGATTCTTATTGTCCCAAACTTCCCAAATTGGTTCAGAATCCACAGAATCCCAATTATTACCCATCGCATCAATTACAGCAGGATTCTCTAGCTTTAGATATACCTCATAATTGCCAGCCTTTGGATCTCCACCTAGTTCAGCTTTTCTTTTTGTGCCAGAATATGTTTGTGCATCAAGTTGACTATTAGAGAAATATGATCCAGTATTTTCTGTTTTCTTTTTTGTGACTGGGTCAAATATAGTAAATCCAGCTTTTGGAGAGCCGTGATATGCTTTAATACCATACCCAGCCTTCTTCGCCGCCTCATCAACCAGCCTCTGCGCCTCCTCGGTATCGCCTGACTCGATAGCCTTGGCGTGTGCTTCGTCCATCTTGGCCGGGAGATAGCTAATACCCGACTGGGCCCCAGCTTGGGATTCGGCAGCGTCAATGAACTCCTGAGGCAAAGCGAGGTTCTTTTGTTCCGCAAAAGGACGCTCGGTTACAGGCACGTATCCTTGTTCGCCTTTTTTGGCAAGATTGCCCTCGGCGTCCCTCAAGTGGGGCCCAAAGTTGACCCAGCTATTCTGTGCCAAAGTCTCGGCAGCAAGGGCCGGCTTGGCGGAGTCAGAGAACATGCGGCTGTGCTCAAGGTAGGCATTAAATTCGCCTTTTGGCCCAAACTCGTAGCCATTTGCGCCGTGACCTACGATGTCATGGACAACGCGGAACACGTCGTTGACCGGCACATTCTCGGCCCCGTTGAAATTAACCCCGGAAGCCTCGAGCATCGGATTTTCGGCGGGTGTATTTTTTTCTGTCCCAAACCCACTTTCAGTTGGGAAATAGTAAAGATGCTTGTTGTCGCGGACATCTTTCATCATTTCCGCTGAGTTGGCATACGGTTGCCCCTTTCCTGTCCACGGGGTAGCCGTATAGCCGGCCTTTTGGAAAGATTTCCACTGGTCAACGGTTTCGTTTGCGAGAGCCGTGTAGGCTTTCTTGACCTTTGGATCGTTAGGATCGTGTTTGGCTTCTTCGTAGTGGTCCGCAATTCGCTTTGCAAGGGCCTCGTCAACCGGCACAGCCTGACCGTGTGGGTTATAGGGCAGTCCGACGCTTTCAACGTATTGCTTAGAGATGTCCCGAACGTCTTGGTTGGCCGATCTTACGGGTTGGGCATACGGGGTCCTTCCGGTCGCTCCCATCCCCTTCAGAATCGAATTTTCCTCGGTAGGTTTGAGGGCCGGTTCGTCTCCCTTAGGGGCAAAGCTGAGGCCGGGTTCTTTTGCGGGTAGGAAATTCCATTTCTGCAGCTCGTAGTTGACAGGAAGCGGGTGAGCCGAGCTTTCGAGCATGTCGGCCACCGCATAAGCACGAACCGACATGATTGTGCGGTCAGGAAACTTTCCACGTGGGTCTCCCTTGCGTCGAGGTATGATCGTTCGGTCAGGGTTTCGATCGCGAAACTCGTTGCTTGTGAGGTTCAAGAAATCGTTGAAGACATGCTTCTTCTGGAGGGCAACCTTGGGGTCTGGGTCAAGCTCGGTTTCACCGGGCCTTGCAACCAAAGGTTTATCCGGCCCCTCTGGGTTCTGCCATTTTTCAAGATGGTTTGGGAGATACTTGGTAGCAAACTCACGGAAGAAGGCTTCCTTGTCTCCTCCCCACAAGGCAAGACGACCCGAAAACCGATCGCCCCACAGGTTGAGCTTGTCCAAAAGTCGTGACACCGAGACCGTTGTGACTAAGAAATTTCCGTCCTTTGAAAAGTGCATTCCGATGGGCACTAGGTCGTAGGTTTTGGGGGAAAAGGCAACTGCACGGCCTTTGTCGTCAACTCGGGCAGCGTAGTCGATCAACATGCGGTGCCCTTCACCTTTTGCAAGGAGATCGTTGAACCGCAAAATAGTGTCTTTGATCTTTGCCGGAACAACGGCCTCGGGAAGCGCCCGGATGGCTGCAATCTGTTCGGGAGTAAAGGTTCCGCGGTAGGTTAGGCCGTCTTCGCTCACCGATCGGAACCCATTTGGCTCACCCTTATAGGCTGTATCAATAGCATCACGGATCGTTTGGGCACGAGTCTTGGCAAGATCTTTAATCTCTTTGCGGGAAAGCATTTCTGGAGTTTCTCCGTCTGGCTTCATCACAATTTCTCGTGAGATCTTGATCGTTCCTCCGGGAGGAACCGGCATACCTTCGATATCTGCGGGGGCAGCCCCGTATCCGCTACGCTGGACAAGGCTTCCGCCTTCGCTGCCCCAGACACCTTCAAAAATGTTTTGGCTCGGTAAGGTGACAGATCCGGTAGGCTTCCCATCCTTGTCATAGACGGTTGCCCTGAACTCTGTCTTAAAGAGCCCAGAATCTCTGCCGTATTTTTGTCTCAACGAGGCACTCTTTGCCATCTTGAGCGGAGAAATAACCGGCATGATTCGCCCTTCATCGTTCGACTGGGTCACTTGGCCGTTTAGGTCCTTGAACTCGCGGAATGCGTTGCGGTAAGCACTTAAAAGCTCGGGTGAAAGATTATTTACCCCGGTAGCAGGTGAAGAGATTGAGCTGTATGGGTCCGATCCACCGTGACCAAGGATTCCTTCAACGGCACGTTTGGCAAGTGAGTTTTTAACCTTTACCCGGGTCCAATCTAAGATGTGCTGGCTGATCGAATCGAGCGAATCAAGACCGGTTCCCCCAAGCCCCTTTCCATAGACGTCGGCACGCACCTCGTTCTTCATGTAGTCGGCGATCTTGTCTTCGTTCCAACGCTTGTTCGAGTCGTCCCACATCCCGAGATTCTTGGCATATCGCTCTTGAGCCTGTTTTTGGGTCTCCCCGGGATCTTGACGGATATTTTTTAGGTATTCATCCCAGAAACGATTGTTCAAATCTTTGTTGCTGAATTGGCCTTGGGTCACCCTTTGCGGGTTTCCGTTAAGATCGGTGTAGGTCGTGTCAAACAGACCCTCTTCTACCCCGTTGGCTATCATCAAATCTTTGAACTCGGGGATTGACCATAGCGCATGTCCCCACTCGTGCCTAAAAGCTTCTGCAGGCGTCTGGTTTCGGTTTACGATCCCGTCTTTGATGAGGTCCGCGTTCATTACAACGGTAGACTTCAACGGGTCAAAAACTTTCCCTTCGACAACAGGTTTTAGCGCATCCGGTATGTTACCCCCAAGCTCGATTCCCCGTCCTCCCCCAACTTGCGAAAAAAAGTGGCCCATGTTTGCAATCCCTTGGGCCGCTTGAGGCGTCATCCCGGGGTTATTTGCTTGAAGCTTTTGGGCAATTTGATTGGTGTTTAGGATTTCCATCCCGATATTTTTTTGCCCTTCACGGAAAGATCCGTTTGCTGTCCTCAGGGCATCGGTAAAGAGGTCTCCTATTGACCGGGCATAGGCTTGTCTGGTGTGTAGGTCTGCCGTTGATCCACGCTGAAGTTGATCCGATAGCTGGCGGACTAGATTGCCCGCTTCGGCGGCAGCTTTTTTGTCCCCGCTTTTAACCGCTTCTCCGTATCGTCCGTGAGCGTCAGAAAGTTGCTGCTGAAGCAACCCGGTATAGGTATTCCAATCTTGGAAATGCAACACCGTGTCTTGAGTCTCGGGGCTCATCTGCTGAAGCTGCTTTGTGAACTCAATGTCCTTTCGGTGAAGGTTCCGTTGCTGGACAATTGGATCTTGGCCCATCATTTTCCCCAGCGTCTGGTGAAACAACCCGTAAGCGAGACCCTGACCCATTGCATTCTTTGTGTCTTCCCAATCCTCTCCCTTGATAGCGCCTAGTGCGGCACCGAGACCGAGCATGTCGATTCCTCCACGTCCGTAGCTCGTGGCAAGATCTGAAAGCTTGTCGAGCGTCCGACCCTTGAAGCCTCCAAAAATTTTCTCGGTTGCACTTCCTTTTTCTGCCGCGGCCCCAGCGGTTTCAAACAGCTTGCCCCCGCCGGCGGTCATGGCCCGGGCTTCTCCAAGGTCTGCAAGGATCCTCGGAGCGTTGGCTGCAGCCTTGCCGAGGTATTTCACGGCAGCACCCTCTCCAAGCCCCCCTAGAACGGCCCCTGCAATTGGGTGCTCCTTGTCCA
>Ga0208255_100105_pt1 | contig 11792 bp, 7 predicted proteins | sample CryBogCBH06Jun08_FD_184600 | JGI IMG/M metagenome (GOLD analysis project Ga0208255, IMG submission 184600) | Freshwater microbial communities from Crystal Bog, Wisconsin, USA - CBH06Jun08 (SPAdes) | ecosystem: Environmental > Aquatic > Freshwater > Lake | place: Crystal Bog, Wisconsin, USA... | reverse complement strand
TTCGTTTACTGCGGCGACTTTCGTTACAGCAAACATCACAGCATCAAATACAACTGGTTCATTCTCTGTTGCAACAACTCCTCTCGTTGGATTGGCAGTTGGTCAGACAGTGACTGTAACTGGTACTAACTCTGGTACTTCTACACTTGCGGCAGGTACATACCTGATCTCTGCAACAAACGGTACTACAACATTCACACTAACAACCACTTCTGGTGGCGTGGTAACTACAGTTGCTTCTGGTACAAACACAGGTTTGACCTTTGCTAACTCTATTACCGCAACAGCAATCACTGTTTCTGGATACGACTACTACGGCGTACCCATGACAGAGATTATTGTTAACAGCACATCGTCTGCTACTCAAGTAGTTGGACGTAAGGCTTTCTTCCAGGTTTACTCTGTTTCTTTCGGCGCCGCTCCTGGTGTTGCCGTATCAGCAGATACATCTAACGTACTTGGCTTCCCCGCACGTATCTCTGACTACGGATATATCCTTAGCAACAGATTCAGCGGTTCTTTGTCTAACGACTCTGGAACAGTAGCTTTGGCTTATTACAGCAATACAACTAACTACGCTACACAAGTTGTAACGGGTTGGACAATTGCTTCTCCTGGCGTGTTGACTGTTGGTTATTCACCTGCAAGCGGAACAATCGTTCAGTTCACAGGTACACCACCAACTGGTATCAGCACAGGTACTAACTACTGGTGGACATACATCAACGGTACAACTGGTAAGCTCTCCTCAAGTCAAGCAAACTACCTTGCAGGTACATTCTTGGCGGCTACTGGATCTTATACAGCAAGTGCTTCAAGCATGGTTCCTCAGTTCACTTCAACCTCAGTAACTCCTGATGTGCGTGGTACATACACACCCGCAGGTACACTAAACGGGTTGGCAAGACTTGTGTTGAACCTCGGTTTGACCGCCATCCAAGTTGGTCCTAATGCTACGGCAACAGGTCTGCTCGGCATTACCCAAGCTTAAGGAGACTAAATCATGGCTAAAGCAAATAAAGGGGCAGGCGGTTTCAGCCAAATGCCTAAGATGATCACCGATGAGCCCTCAGTTATTCTGAAGCTCAAAAAAGGTGGTTCTGCACACCACAAACATGGTGGCAAGCACGAAGAGCATGGTCATAAGACTATGCACAAGGCTATGGGCGGCATGATGGATGGCATGACACTACCTGCACGTGGTGGAATGGCACCTACTATGGCTCCTAAAATGGGCTCTATGGCGGCTCGTAGAGCGGCAATGAAGGGTATGCCTACCCCTATGATGAAAAAGGGCGGTAAAGCCGAAGGTGGCAAGGCTGAGAAAGCTGAAATGCACGAGATCAAGAAAGTTGAAAAAGAACTTAAGCATCACGAGCATGAGAAGGCAGGCAAGGCTCATCACGGTCTGAAAAAAGGCGGTCACGCTAAGAAGCATTTTGCTAAAGGCGGCTCAGCAATGGGCAAAGAGATCGACAAGTTTGAGACTAAAACTACCGACGAGAAAGCATCTAAGAAATTCTTAGAGACTGAGATGCATGATGGTGAGCATCATGACAAAGTTCATGGCACTGGCATGGTCAAAGAGGGCAATGCAGGCGGCTTCAAGCATGGTGGTAAAGTTCATAAGATTTCTGGTCATCCAGAGGGTTCTCATGAACACCACAAGGCTATGGCTAAACACCACGCTAAGATGCACAAAGAAGGCGGATCTCATCACCATCACAAAATGGCTGAGCACCACAAAGCTATGTGCAAAGGCGGTAAGTACGCTATTGGTGGCACTGTTTCCGACAATGTTGCTAAGAAGTTTGAAAACACAATGATGGTTGATGGAGAACACCATGACTCAGTACATGGTACTGGAGAAGTGAAAGAGTCAAACGCAGGTGGATTCAAACACGGTGGTAAGGCTCATCACAAGCACGGTGGTAAGCACCACTTTGCCAAAGGTGGAAGCGCCGCTCCTGACTTAAACCTAAAAGACACTGTTGAAGGTGGAAATTGGGAAGATCGTCCTGCTGACACATCTAAGCCTGGTGTGCGTATGCAAACTACTGGCGCTGTCAAGGAAGGTAATGCAGGTGGTTTTAAGCACGGGGGCAAGGCTTCAAAAAAGCACTTCGCCACGGGGGGCGCTGTTAATAAACAGGGTTCTGCTGTGGCTATGCCTCAAGGTAAAAAGCCTGCATCTCCACCAGTTGGTATCAATTACTTGTCTGGCACCTTCAAGAAGGGTGGACGGGTAAAGCATTTTGATCGTGGTGGTTCTATGTCTGATCATGATCAAAGGATGATGCAATTTGCTCCTGATCAAGATATGAGAGATGTGTCTCCACAAGATGTTGCTGATGCTAAACAAAGGGCAAAAGATTCCGCTTCTTACGCTGAGGCTTCAAGGATTACTCCAAGAAGCGCAGGCGCAGGAAGAGGTTTTGTAAACCCTCCAATGGCTAGAAAGCACGGCGGTAGAGCCAAGAAGTAAAAATCGGTGGGGGCTTCGGCTCCCACCACTTTAATAGGTGAAATATGTCTGAACTCTCAGTCTATACAGGTCCGTCATCCAATTCCGATAATCAATTACGTTTGCAACAGGCACAGCGTTCTACTGCGTATGATCCAGTAGATAAGATGCGTGTTTCCACACCACAGTCCTTGATTGATACTGACTTTGAATACGGTCAGCAAGGTACAAAGTGGGAACAAACTTCGATGCAAAACAACCGCGCATCGTTGTACTATTTAGGTAATGCCGCATTACCAGTATCAGCTATTGCGGGTAATCAGTCAACAACAAATCAGTTGGTCATAACAATGACCTCCTCAAACGTGCCAAACGGCTCTCCAATTTTCATTGAGGACGCAATTGATCCCAATGCCAATGGTTGGGGTTATGTAGTATCTGGAGGCGGTTCGACAGCCACTTCTATTACTGTAAACATGGCTCAGGCGATCACAACAGCAACTTGTTGGTCGGCTACTTCTACTTATGTTTACCTAGGTTATACGTACAGCAACTATGCTTACAACTTAACTGGCACAACAGCATTCACTTTTAGTGGATCAACAGTTAGTTGTACAACCACTTATCCACATGGCTTGTCAGCAGGTTCTTTGATTTATATCACTGGAACGACTGGACCAAGCACAGCGACAACTATAAATGGCCCTCAGATTGTGGCTACAACGCCCACAGCAACGACATTTACGTTCACCAATATCAACGGTACACCTTCGACCACAATCGCTAATACAGCGGGTGCAAGCAATTTGTACGCTCGTCCTGCGGGATATGTTGATACACACGCTTATGATGGTTCTGTCAACTTTACGGTTGGCGCTTCAATACCAAATCAGTTGTTGCAACGTCAAACTCGTAGATATTTCCGTTACCAATCAGGTAAAGGTATTCAATTCTCTACTGGAACAATTCTTAAGCCACAGCTTCAGCAACCAGTACTGACATCTTCTAGTGCAACAGTTACTGTTACAACCAAGTTCCCGCACAATTTGACTGTTAACACAGTTATTGTTGTTACTGGCGCTGATCAAAGTGCTTATAACGGTACTTTTGTTGTCAAAACAGTACCTACTGCATTAACTTTTACTTATACAACGCTGAATAACATTGTTCCCTCAGCAACGCCTGCAACTTCCACGGGTGGATTTATTCACGTAAGTCCATATTCTTGGTACGGCGCAAGCAATAAGATTGGATTCTTTGACCAACAAAATGGTCTTTTCTTCCAATACGACGGACAAACTCTGTATGCGGTTTACCGTAACTCAATCAACCAGATCGTAGGTACAGTATCTGTAACCAACGGTAGCGGTGCTGTGACTGGGTCAAATACTCAGTTTACTACACAATTGGTTGTGGGTGACTATATTGTTATTCGTGGTCAATCTTATCGTGTTTTAAGTATTGCAAGCGATACAAGCATGTATATCAGCCCTGAGTATCGTGGAACTACGATTGCAAATGCAATTGTGTCCCGTACTATTGACCAAAAAGTACCTCAATCATCTTGGTATGACGTATTAGATGGATCTTCATCAGCATCTAACCCATCTGGATACAACCTTGACCTCACCAAAGTACAAATGTTCTACATTGACTACTCTTGGTATGGTGCAGGTGTAGCTAGATTTGGCATTAGAACCACTGGTGGAACGATTACTTATATTTACAACTTCCAGAACAACAACGTAAACTACACCGCTTACATGAGATCTGGTAACTTGCCATCTCATTATGAGCAAAATGGTGTATTACCAATTACATCAATTACATCTAGTGTTGCATCTTCAGATACAACAATCAATGTATTGAGTACAGCAGGATTTAACCCCGCAGGTGGTACTGCTAGATTTATTGGTAACGGTACATCTGGTGTTATTGAGTATTTCACATACACTGGAATAACAAGTGCGTCTAATTCATCAACAGGTTATCCACAACTCACTGGTTTGACTCGTGGTACAACTGGTGGATCTGCGGCTACGGCATTCACATATTCTGCAACTGCTCCTGTGGCTGTTGAATATGCGACTCCTGATTCTGCGGCGATGTTGTCTCACTGGGGTTCTTCAGTGGTGATGGATGGTGGATTTAACCAAGACGTATCTGCCATTTACAACTACGGTATGTTGACCGCTTTGACTAGCCCTAACAGCACAGCTAACGTGCCAATTATGGCTATTCGTTTGGCTCCATCTGTTGACAATGGTACTGTTGGATTGCTTGGTATTAAAGAAGTTATTAACCGTTTACAGTTACAACTGAACGAGATTGCTGTTGTTACCAATACAACATATCTTATTCAATTGGTTCTTAACGGTATACCTTCTGGAGCATTCTCTGGTTCTTTTGTATCTCCTGTTCAGGGCGGTACCAATACCAGTTCTTTGGTTCAGATTGCGGTTAATACAACCAACACAGTGACTATTTCAGGTGGTGAGTCAATTGCGGCTTTCTATACAAATAGCTCTGGTCAAACAGGTTATCCTCTAGCATCTATCTCTGCAATTGGTAACTCTGCAAACGGTGGTGGTACATCTAACAGTGTCCCAACATCTCAAGCGGGTCAATATCCAGATGGACCAGACATTCTGTACATCGTAGCTACAACGCTTAATGCGGGCGCTTCAAACACTGTTGTGGCTCGTCTCAACTGGCAAGAGTCACAAGCATAATGCCTAGCAAATCACCTGCTCAACATAGGCTGATGGAAGCCGCCGCCCACACAAAAGGTGGGTTTGGTGGCGTTCCTCAGAAAGTAGGTAAAGAGTTTGTCAAAGCTGATGAGGGGAAAAAGATGGCTAAAGGTGGACTCTATGCCAATATTCATGCTAAACAAGAGAGGATAGCTCATGGATCTAAAGAACATATGCGTAAGCCTGGTTCAAAAGGCGCTCCAACGGCTGAAGCTTTTAGGGAATCAGCTAAAACAGCTAAGAAAAAAGACGGGGGAGTAAGTCTTGCGGTAGGTAGGGGCGAGAAGTTGCCAGTATCTAAGGGCGCAGGATTAACCGCTAAAGGTAGGGAAAAGTACAACAGAGAGACGGGTTCCCATCTAAAGGCTCCACAGCCCCAAGGTGGAAGCAGAAAAGATTCATTCTGTGCCCGTATGTCAGGTGTGGTAGAGCACTCCAAAGGAGATGCTCCAAGAGCTAAAGCATCTCTTAAGAGATGGCATTGTTCGGGATGGTAGAAAATGGCATATTCAGGAACCGTTGGCAATACAGTCATTAATGTACAGACATTAATAGATCACGGTGCCCGTCGTGCGGGAAAATTGGCAGAAGAGTTGACGGATGAGCAGGTTCAGTCAGCTAAGGAATCACTTTTTTACATTCTTTCCAACCTAATCAACCAGGGTATTCAGTATTGGGCGGTCAATAAGCTCGTTATTGGGCTAAATGCTGACCAGTACATCTATTCCTTGCCCAATGGTGCCAATGACATCTTAAATGCTCTGTATCGCACGATGGATCGCCCCTCTGGTAGCTATACATCTAGCGCAGGCGGTACGGTTGCCAATGTTTATGATGGTGACATCACTACTTACTGCCAACAAACGTCAGCCAATGGCAATATTCAGGTTTATTACGGCACAAATAACCCAAATTACATCGGTTCTATAGGCTTTATGCCATATATCTCTGGTGGTGGTAGCCAAACCTGGAGCTACACGTTCCAAAGCTCACCTGATGCCACTAATTGGACGACTTTGTACACGGGTACAAGCGTGACTGTGACCGATGCTCAGTGGATTTGGCAAGACATTGACCCTGGACAGAATGTAACCTATTACCGAATGGTTGCTACTGGTGGCACAACACTGTCTTTACGTGAGCTTTACTTTGGTAATAACGCAAGACTGCTTCAGATGTCACGCCTCAACCGTGATGACTACACAAATCTGCCCAATCAAAACTTTACAGCCAATCAGCCGTACCAGTATTGGTTTGATAGGACGATTCCTCAGCCTACTTTTTATCTCTGGCCTGTCCCAAGCACCAACTTTGTTCAAGCAACAGTTTGGTACTCAAGACAGATCATGGATGTGGGTGCGCTCACCGATCAACTTGAAATACCTGACCGTTGGATGTTGGCTGTTCAGAGTATGTTGGCTCACCAAATGGCTCAGGAGTTGCCACAAGTTGAGATTCCACGTATCCAGTACCTCGAGGGGCAGGCTGAGAAGTACTTCAACATGGCTGAGCTTGAGGAAAGAGACAAGTCACCGATCTATTTAGCGCCCAACATTTCTGTATATACGAGGTAACTATGCCAATGTTCCTTGATACCGAGGGTTATGCAAGCATAGCGATTGCCGTGTGTGATCGTTGCAAGATGAAGCGCGTCTTCTCCACTTTGCATCCAGACATTAACTTCCCAGGACTCAGGGTATGTGAAGAGGGTTGTATGGATGAAAAAGATCCATATAGATTACCCGCAAGGAAGACAGAACGGATAAACTTAAGGTTTCCCAGACCTGATTTGGCGCTTAATGTACCGAATGATCAGCTAATCACTGGTCAATACATGAACGGTCAGATTTCCACTGGTACAAATACATCGCCTCCAGGTTTGACAGACGGCAACGAAGACGAAATTGTTATAGGTTCATAATGGCACAAGTACAAATATCACAACTACCTACCGCATCAACTCTGACTGGATTGGAGATTGTGCCAATTGTCCAAAACGGTGTTACCTCACAAACTACTGTTGGACAGATCGCCAGTTCGCCGACCCTTACCCAAACATTTTTAACAGCCACAAATCAAACTTCAACCCTAGCTAATTCGCGTTATATTGGGGCAGGAAGCGGTTTAATTGGCACGGATAATGGTGCAGGGTCAACCTACACGTTATCGCTCACTGGCGCCCCTTTATCGCTTATCAGCACGGGTACTGGCATTCAGGTTAAAACCTCTAACAGCAACATGGTTGCCGTTCAATTGGCAAGTGGATCTGGAATATCAATTACCAATCCTGATGGGGTAGCGGGTAATCCGACTATATCGCTCAATAGCTTCATGAGCAATATTGCCTCCACTTCTGGCACTGGTCTGTTGGCTGTTGCAGGTGGATCTACAGCAACGGCTGTGACTTTGACTGGCGGTACTGGCATAACCATTAGCAATGGCAATGGATCTGGCGGTAACCCAACAATTGGACTGACCTCTACAACTGGATCTGGAGCGGTTGTTCTGGCTTCTGGCGCAACACTTACAAGCCCTACTTTTGTTACCCCTGCCTTGGGTACGCCTGCTTCTGGCGTAATGACCAATGTAACTGGTTTACCTTTGACTACTGGGGTGACTGGAACTTTGCCAGTAGCTAATGGTGGAACTGGCGTCACTAGCTCAACTGGCAGTGGAAGTAATGTACTATCTAACAGCCCTACGTTAGTAACTCCTAACCTTGGAACTCCCACAGCTATTAACTTAACAAACGCTACAAGTTTGCCATTAAGTACTGGTGTTTCAGGTATTTTGCCCGTTTTAAATGGTGGTACTGGAACGACAACAAGCACAGGATCTGGAAGTAATGTTTTAAGTGCAAGTCCTGCACTAACTGGTATTCCTACTGCTCCAACAGCATCTAATGGTACAGCTTCTACGCAACTTGCGACAACTCAATTTGTTCAAAACGCGGTTAGCGCATCAGGTGGTGGTACTGTTACAGCAATTACCGCAGGCACAGGACTTAGCGGTGGTACGATTACCTCTGCGGGTACGATTGCAATTGCCAATACAGCGGTTACAGCAGGTACATACGGATCATCATCTCAAATTCCTCAAATTGTTGTTAATGCTCAAGGTCAAATTACTGGGGTTACGCTTCAGCCAATTAATGCTCCTACTTACCAAGGTACATGGAACGCTAATACCAATACGCCGACACTTACATCTAGCGTAGGAACTCAAGGGTATTATTATGTTGTTTCTGTTGCGGGAAATACAACACTTAATGGAGTATCTGATTGGACTATAGGCGATTGGGCTATTTTTAGCGGTGGAGTATGGCAAAAAGTACCAGGATCTGATTCTGAAAGTTTTACCAATCTTACAACAGTCAATTTAGCAGTCACTGGATTGACTGGATTCATGTATGCAAATGGTTCAAGTAATGTTACAGCTTATACGGCAATTAATTTAGCTTCTCAAGTTACTGGAACATTGCCTGTTGCAAACGGTGGTACAGGAGTTACGTCTTCAAGTGGTGCAAACAGCGTAGTTTTACGTGATGCAAATGGAAATATAACTATTAACTGTTTATTTGAAGGTTATACATCACAGGCTAGTGGAACTGCAATTACATTACTTGCCTCATCTGTTCAAAATTGGGTAATTACTGGCTCTGGTGGTCAGACAATTAAATTGCCAGATGCAACTACTTTGCCAATTGGAGCTACATTTACATTTAACAATAATCAATCATCTGGAACTATTGTTGTTCAGAACAATTCATCAACGACTGTTGTAACTGTTCAGTCTGGTGCTTATGTAAATGTTGTTTTACTGAGTAATGGAACAGCCGCAGGCTCATGGGATTATCACGCAAATATTCCATCTGGTACTTTTTGGTCAACAAATACATTAAATACTGGTTCTGCAATTACATCATCGCAAGCTGTTACTGGAAATACTCTTATTTCAACAGTTGCTACTGGTACTCCACCTTTATCAGTAGCCAGTACTACTCAAGTTGCAAATTTAAATGCGGCAACAGCAGGAACCGCTACTACCGCAACCAATATTGCAAGTGGATCAGCCAATCAGATTCCTTATCAAACTGGTTCAGGAGCTACATCTTTTATCACCGCCCCAACAACAGGATCTACCTATTTGCAGTGGACTGGTTCAGCTTTTAATTGGGCTACAGTTGCGGCTAGTGGTGGAACAGTAACTTCTGTATCGTTTACTGGTGGCATCATTTCAGTAGCTACAGCAACTACAACTCCTGCTTTAACGGTTGCAGGTACAAGCGGTGGTATTCCTTACTTTAGTTCAGGAACGACTTGGGCATCTTCTGGAGCATTAACCCAATACGGAGTTGTATATGGCGGTGGAGCGGGTGCGGCACCTGCATCTACAGCCGCAGGTTCTGCGGGTCAACCATTGCTTTCTGGTGGCTCTGGCGCGGCTCCATCATACGGGACACTGGGCGTCGCTTATGGTGGACTAGGAGTAACCACAACACCGTCCAATGGATATATACCTATTGGTAATGGATCAACCTATACTGTTGCCTCTCTTACGGGTACATCTAACCAAGTAAGCATCACAAACGCTTCTGGATCAATTACTTTAGCGCTTCCGCAATCAATTGCCACATCCTCAAGCGTTCAATTTGGATCATTTGGTGTGGGTACAGCGGCATCTGGCACAACGGGCGAGATTCGGGCGACTAACAACATTACAGCATACTACTCTGACGCACGGCTAAAGACCAAGGTTGGAGATATTAAGGATGCCTTGGGTAAAGTTCGCCAAATCACGACAATGCTCTACCATGCCAATGAGACAGCGGTAGATCTTGGATATGACGCATCAATTATTGAAGTTGGTGTGACTGCTCAATCTGTCCAGGCGGTACAGCCAGAAGCTGTTGCTCCTGCACCTATTGATGATAAATATTTGACTGTTAGATATGAGCGTCTTGTGCCTTTGTTGATTGAAGCCATCAAGGATTTGGACGATAAAATTGTTGCAATTGAAGCAAAATTAAGCAAATAACAAGGATTTAACATGGCTCAAACAGGATATACGCCGATACTTATATACGCCAGTGGAACCACTGGTAATATTCCATCGTCATCCAACTTGACAAGCATGTCAACTGGTGCTGAGTTGGCGCTTAATTACTATGACGGTATTTTGTTTTATAAAGATGCTTCAGGTAACGTACAAACCTTAGCATCAAAAGCCGCCGCATCTGGAACATTCACAAGTCTGACGATTACAAATTTAACGTCTACAAATGAAACAATAACAAATCAAACTGTTACAAATTCACAGATTACTACATTAGGTGTTGGTACAGCATCATCTGGTACATCTGGAGAAATTCGTGCAACAAATAACATTACTGCTTTTTATTCATCTGACATCAAGTTTAAAGAAAATGTTCAGCCCATCACCAATGCTTTAAATATCGTTAAGGAAATTGGTGCGGATCATTTTGACTGGACTGATGAATACATTAACTCACATGGCGGTAAAGATGATTATTTTTTACAGAAGTCTGATTTTGGTGTAATTGCTCAAAAAGTGCAAAAGGTATTTCCAAAAGCAGTTCGTACAAGACCAGATGGATCGTTGGCTGTTGATTATGAAAAGCTTGGAGTGCTTGCTTTCCCTGCAATAATTGAACTATTGAATCGTGTTGAAGTATTAGAAAACAAATAATTGGAGGATTGAAATATGGCAACGCCAATCTCTGGTGCAATAGCGGCATCTGACATTAATACTCTTTTTGGCAGATCTTCTACTGCTCAGTTCAGCTTTAATGATACATGCTTTAAAAATCTTACTTGTGCAGGATCTACTTGTATTTGTATTAATAAAGGACATGCTTCTGCTTATGTTTCGTCAACGACGACGACATTAAATATAGCATCTACTCTATTTAGTTCTCCATCAACTGCTACCACTTATAGAGTTTTAATTAAATCTGCAATTATTATTGGTTCATCTAGTACAGGCAGTTATGCTTTAGATACTGGTCAATTGCCATCTGGATCAAGTTTGGTTATTAATAATTACGGAAGTATTCAAGGTGCAGGCGGTGCATCAAGTAGCGGCACAGGTGGATCAGCTATAAGATCTAATTACTCTAATCAGACAGTAACTATTAATAACAAATCTGGTGCTGTTATTGAGGCGGGAGGAGGTGGAGGAGGAGCGGGTGGTACTGGTGGTACTGGCGGCACGGGCGGTCAAGGATCTTATACATATCAGTCTGGTACTGGATATGCTTATAACTTTGCATATGTTTACCCAAGTACAAGTGCTCAATTATACAATTGTTACGATGCTTGTATTCAATGGTCTGGAAGTGTAGTTTTCCATGGAAATTTAGGATACAGTTGGTTTCCACCAACAAAATACACTAATGCTAGTCCTAGCCCTGCTATTTCAGGTAATGATGGACATGTATATGCAATTGGATCAAATGTAGTGCCATATTGCTGTGATCGGGCAATTAATTATGTTGGTCAACAATATTCCTACCCTATTTATTCAACAGCTTATACATCGGGCGGTTCTGGTGG
>Ga0208255_100096_pt1 | contig 12185 bp, 14 predicted proteins | sample CryBogCBH06Jun08_FD_184600 | JGI IMG/M metagenome (GOLD analysis project Ga0208255, IMG submission 184600) | Freshwater microbial communities from Crystal Bog, Wisconsin, USA - CBH06Jun08 (SPAdes) | ecosystem: Environmental > Aquatic > Freshwater > Lake | place: Crystal Bog, Wisconsin, USA... | reverse complement strand
ATATTAAATTCGATATCATTTTTAAGTAACTTTACTAAATCTATCAAAGTATGATACTTATTTTTTTTAACTAATAGTTTTTTTATATAATTTATACACAAATTATCAAGTACTAATTTTGGAGGATTAGCTAAAACACCAGAAGCCCAAGATTCTTTCATTGATTTTCTTCTAATTTCGTTATGAGTTTTATGTAGCTCACTTGAATTATAAGACTTAAAATGTTCAGGGTATACGTCATGCATCTTTTCTCTCATTTGAGCTTTATGCTTTTCAGAGTGAAGCCAATTATTTAAACCCTCTCTTCTTCTTTTTATAATATCTTCATTACCCCAAAGAATATCCTTAGCTAAATCTGCATGTAATTTTCTATGGGACTCATCGGTCATTCTTTTAAAATTATCCGGTCTATTGTTTCTTTTATTAAAATCAACATGGTGGCTATGGTAATGTATACCTTTTAGTCTATCTTCAACTTCCTGTGGACCTTTTATATTGCATTCTTTTACTACCATTCTATGAGTAAACTTATAACCATTTGTACTGGGGTTATAGATCATCTCATAATCTCTTAGGCAATTAGCTTTTAGGTTAGATAGTTTTGTATAAAAAGGCATAAGGCTTTCCTTCTCTTTTAAGTCTTTGGCTTGTTTTTTAACACCATCTCTCATTACAAATTCGTGGTCTGGTGTAACGTCTAAATAAGTATCATCATCAAGAGTTACTCTTAATATTTCTTGATTTTTCTTTATTAAGTCGCACCACTTTATTTTACCAGGTACAACTCTATTTGTACCCTCTTGTACAGAATAAACCCAAATAGGTTCTTCAGATGATTTTACTTTATCCACTAAATCCTTAATAGCTATTTCTGTACCATCTAATAAAGGTATCATTGTATTACCGTGCAAACACATTCCTCTAATCCACATTGGAAGATTAAATTCTATGTTTAAAACATTGTAAAATAGGTTGTACAGTTCATCTTGGATATCCTCAGAGGATGACCTTACTGATAATATCTCATTATTCATTTCATTAACTTGCGTAGCCTCTTCACATAGTATATCTAAAGCAGGTCCTACTAAAGCGTCTTGATCCATTTGCTCATACTCTAAATATAGTTGAGATCTAGGTATCTGTACACCATACCCTAAACCAGTACTCATTAAACCATTGTTACTATAGAGTCTAGTGAACCTGTTAGCAAGTGTATTTTGTTGTAAGTTACCAAAGGCTTGTATACCGTTAAAGTCTGAGACTCTCAGGTACTTACCTCCAGCCCTTTTAATTATGGTGTCGGTGGTGAATTTCTGTTTTAACTGCGCGAAGAGAGCCTTATTGGCCATATTGAATTGGTTTACTGTATAAATATAATTTCCTAGCTAAGTACCCAACTGTAGTCTTCCATTTCTCCTGTAATTGGGTTAGACATCATGTAAGGGTTCTTGTTATTTGGTCTGTTACTGTAAGATAGTTGAGGTGTAGTCATTCTTATACCTCCTAAGCAAGCTCTTTGCATATCTGTACTGTTAGATGCATGTGCTAATGCTGTACCTCTTAGATATGTTCCTATTGCTAATGGGATTAATAAGTCATCATTTGCTCCTGATTTAGCTGTAGGTTTAGGACCTTTCCATATAAATGATCTCATTTCACTATAGAGTCTTTTTGACCTTACCCTAATTGATTTTTCCTCTATTGCTATTTTTAAAGATTGAAGCATAGGTACTCTAGTAGATGTAGATGTAGTGAATCCTGGTGTCATCTTATATTCATCTACATATCTATTTAAGTATTGGCTTACATTTGTAGTATCACCTTTTAAGGATTTATACACATTACTGTATCCTGAATCAGTTACATAGCTACAGGTTGTATTACCTATACCTGAATTTTCTACTATGAGTAGTGCGTTATTATACTGAATACATGTAGATACTGCAAATTTTGCTATCTCCTTAGGTCCTACTAAGGCTCTGTATTCAGCTATTTGATCTCCGGTCATTAGGTCTATCACTTGTACTGTAGAATAGTCTAGACCATCTCCTCTTGAGGTATCTACGATAACAGCACAGTTACCTACTTCTTCTGGGAACTTCCATACCCAAAATTCGTTTTCTCTACCGGTCATTTGAATAGGATCCTCAAGATTGTCTTTTATCCAATCTAAGTCATCAGGTTCGAAGTATGTATTACCGGAGTTTAGCATCTCAGCATTACATTCTTGCAAAGCAAGTCTTTTTCCTAGTTCTTGGTCTTGTCTATCTCTCCATGCTTGATCTCTATCAGGGTGTACCTTCCAGTCTAGTTTTACAGGAAGGAATTCATTATTATCTAATTCTGCTTCTGTGTATAATTCTGCAAACTTATTCTCAGATCCATCCGGGGTTTGATGTCCAATTATACTGTTGTATACTACAGAATGTGCCCATTCATCTTTTTCATTGTTTGGTAACGAAAAATCATAAGTGAGATTAGTAGACTCTTGTATACTTTTAATAGGTGCCCAAAGTATATTTTCAGATACATTATCATCAAAAAACTTTTGTTGACTTTCTGTAAGTCTTCCTTTAAAAAACTCTTTAAAGTACAACATTTTATATCGGCTTAAGTACTTTCTTGTAAAAGTAAATGTTCTAGCATGTTTATCTAAGCTATATAAAGTTTTTATAAATTCAACAGACCCCGGTATAATATCAGATGACGTAGGTACCCTCTTAAAATCATGGTCGTACCCTTCGTATATTTTTACTTTCCTAGGTAAATTAAAACCCACTATAGTACAGAATCTCTTAGCATAATCATTGGTCATATCCAACCTATGCCCTAAACTACTTACTTTAACTTTTTTAGTAGGTTTTGTTAATGATTCTTGGTAAGTTGATAATATACCTAAATTTAACAGTAATATTCTTATTTGCAAGGTTAACTCCTTACTACTTGAACAAAAATAAACCCTCAAATTCTTCTTTCCTTTATTCGAAATTTTATACATAACTGAACCATCACCATCAAATATTCCTCTCAATAACTGTATGGTATTTTCCCTAGATAAGGACATTATTTTAGTAGGTATTACCTTTTTATTTGCATGATTTTTTAGGTTGAATCCTAGATATTTAAAATACTCTATTAAATTTTTTGAAGACACTGTATAGTGTACTGCATCTGTCTTACTGTATGTAAGTCCTATATCTATAATTGCTTTTGATATATCATCCCCACAAGTTATAGTAAGATTCCCCCCAACTATATCTCCATTTTTGTTCAAATTAGAATAAGATGACCCCTCTGCTATATATAAACCTATAAAATATGCTAGCTTCTCATCAATTAAATTAGGTTTAAATACATTTTTAATTTTAGGAGATACAGAGGGTATGAAATCGGAGGTATCATTGTAATTACCCCATATATTCATTCCATATTGAATTGCAATATGATCTCCTACAGATAATTCATCTAATCTGAACCAACCATAAGCACCTTTAGAAAATGCATATAATTTATGATTATAAGACCCTTCTATAAAAGAATAGGGAGTATTTATTATTTTAGTTTGTACTTCACCATTATTATGTATAAGCTTGCCTGATCTTATACTATCCCTACCTAAAATGTTATATTCAGGTACTTCATAGTCAATTAACCCATTTTCATCTTTAATGAAATCTTTCATTTTTCTTACACCATTATCTGTGTATATGAAAGTATCTTTAACTACACAAGAGAGGACTATGCACTTACCTCCTGTTGCTAATGTTTGTTGTGCTGCTGCATAGGTGCCTTCAGCATCTTCTACGAATGCAAACTCATCAAAGATAAGAAAAGTAGCTGTTTTACTTCTAGCTGCATCTCTTGATCCTGATAAAGCTTCAATTTTAGACCCATTCTTACCTACTACCCTCTTTTGATTAGCTTCATCTGTATTTGCATTTGCTAGTTCAAGCATCCATTTAGGTAATTGCCCATGAGCAAACTTAAACTTATCTATAATTGCCTTAGCTACGTTAGTAGTTGGGGCCATACATAGGATAGAGGAGTCACCTTTAAATATAAACATCCACAAGGCATAAGCGGCACATAAAGTAGTGATACCTAATTGTCTACTCTTAAGGATAATAATCCTATCACGAGTGTGGATGAGGTGTAAGAGTTTCTTTTGGAAAGGGTATAATTGAAACTTACCTCTCCCCTCATTACTCATTTGTATGAATACGTAGGTAAGTATGAAATATTCAGGAGATTCTAAGCACTTTTTCCATTCGGATTTTGCTATTTCCTTTAGGTTAATAGGTCTTACTGCTGGTGTGGTAGTAGGTTTTATTATAGGTTTAGATGCCTTGGCCATTGTTTGTCTTTTTAGAGTGATATCGAGCTAGAGCTTTAGCATCACATGATTTTTTATTCTTTTTATACCAACGTTTAGTAGCTTCACTTTTAGCAGCTTTCACTTGTTCGTCTGTTAGGTATTTTTTTAATCTTCCCATTCTTCTTCTATGAGGTCTTCACTTAAGTTATCAATGTGTACCAATTCATCTCCTTCTAGTAGGTAAAAAGGTGAAGTATCTACTCTTGCTTTTTCAGGTGATGATTTTTTTATTTTATTCTCTAACCACTTTCCTTCTCTTCCAGGAACTATTGTAGCTGGTATTTCTAAGTATTCCACATCAGATAGTCCATCACGAGCTTCTAGACACTGTCTTAGGAATTCTGAATTATGGTATAACGTTGATACTGTCAGTAATCGTCCCGAAGGTTTTAGTGATTCTCTTAATACTTGTTGGATGTTAGGTAAGTTACTTATGAAATCTGCATTATCTATTATTGCTATGTCTACAGATTCATCTAGGTATTCTGTATTTGGGTGTATGATAAGTAATTTAGATCCGTTTTCAAATAGGATACTAAAGGGTGTTTTATCTGATATAGGTACTTGTAGTTCTTCAGGTAATCTCTTATAGGAGTAAATTAATTTATCTAAAAATTCTCCTGCTATTAAATCACTGACACTGGTAACTACTACTGTAGAACCTGGTTTTGATAGAAGCATCCAAGCTGAGTATGCAGTTAACATTGTTGTTATACCCATCTTCCTGGCTGTGTTTATTAAGGCTTCTTTTATCCTGGTTAACATTCTTGTTATTTGCCATTGGAAGTTGTGAGGTTTTATTGTCTCTACTCTATGGCAATGACTCATTACTAACCAGTAATTAACTAGAAAGTATTCGAAGTTTTTAAATGCTCTTTGTTGTTCTGTTTTAGTCATCTACAATTTAATCTTCCAGTATGAACCTACTCCGTAGTTTACTTTACCTGTTATATCTATTCCAGCTTTTAGTTGGAATACTCTATCTGTTTTTGTCTTATATAGGAACCCTGCATCAACCATATTGATAAATGAATTTTGGTTTCCATTTATGGAACCTCCTACATACACTTGTCGTGTAGGTACATAAGGTTCTTTTATAATAGTAGTGTTTGTTATTACAGGGTATTTAAGATTGAACTTGTATCCAGAACCCTTTATCCTGTTTTTAAATATGGTGTCAGATACATCAATAGTAGAACTATCGGATTTAAGTGTTTGTTTATAAATATTTTCAGCTAAAAACATATCACGCAGAGAATCAAATTGAATTCTAAGTTTGTGATAGTTAGTGTCAGGAATAAAGAATGTATCCTTTCCTGTTACTTTGTAAGGAATAGTTTGGGTAGCTGTTGGATAGACATTGTTAACAGTGGTTTGATGAGACTTCCAAGATGTATCCATTGTTATAGTAATGGTAGGTTTAGTATCTTGGGTTTTAGGTGAATCACCACACCTTTGTAGTAGTAGTATTGCTAATAGAAATAAAACAATAATGTCTAGGAAATTTGCTTTTATGAAGTTCATGATATTAATTAAGGATAAGCCCTACAGTAATAAATATCAAGAAATCTATCACGAAGTGAAATTAAGCCTTTTTAAGGCTTTCTGTATAGGCTCTCATAAGAGTATTCCCCATTAAATAAGCTTCATCCTCCATTTCTTTTAGGTGCTCTGAACCCTTTGTATAATCATCAGATACAGCCCCTATTTTATCATCATCTAAATCTCCTCTGTGTCCTTGTAATACATGTATGAACTCATGAGCACAAGTTCTTAATACATCTTTAGGTGCACGTCCATTAGTATATAACATTACGGTATTATCTCCATGACGATAAAATCCTGTTTTATCTAATATGTCACTAGGATTATTGTCATTTGAAAATACAATCTTTGGATAAGGCTTTAAATCATACCCTTTTTCTTTATAAAAGAGTACTAAGCCGGCTATATGTTTTTTAAGGTCTTGGAGTTGGTCAGGTGTCATTTATGATTGCTTTGGATTTGGTCCTGTTGGTTCTGGTTCTGGAGCTTCTTCCTCTTCTGGTGGTGTTTCTTCCCCTCCTCCGGCTAAAGATTGATCTTCCATATCTGGGTTCTTGGTATCTATTGGATTTTGTCTCATAGCTATAGCTATAGAATCTAGAGACTGCTGATATTCTGAATTAACTCCTAGGTCATACACCTTACCTAACACTCTTACTCTGAAGTAATCAGAGGGAGTATAATTCTCAGGAGATTTTACCATTTGAGGTGTAGGGTCATATTTCAAATCCATATAGTTTGAATTCTTAAATACAATCCTGAAAGTGGTTGGTCTATACGATATTACCTTTATGTCAGTAACAATATCTTTTATTTCTTTATCGGCAATAGGTCCTGGTTCTTTTTGAGAAGTAAGAGTTTTCATTAAGGTATAACGGACCTTAGGGGATTTAGCTAGGACTTTATCCATATCAGACTCTTCTGCTTCTTGAGATTCTATCTCAGCTTCGTAAAGTTTACGTTTGAACGCTTCGTAAGGATGGAAAGGAGTCATTATATTTTTGGTAGTTTTACTATAGATTTTTGTAAATCATAAATTTGATCAACAAGTGATTTCACATGTTCTATTTCTGATTCTGAGAGATACTGCTTTTTATTAACCCACACTAGGCTTAGAACCCCTTCATATACTGTAGCCCCTATTTTAAAGTCATAAGACATACCTATTTGATACCTCTCCATCATCTTTCTGTCATCCCCATCTAATGTATCTGTATCTATTATTGCATAACCATCAGGAGCTTTATCTACTCTGTCTAATACTGTTCTGTAGTATCCGGCAGGGATGTTCTGAAATACATCTAATAGAGGTGCTACTATTCCGTCTGTCTTTTCTTCAACCATCGATACAAAATTCATGGAATATCCAAAATGAGTTTTGGTTCCATTATGATAAGCATACAAACAAGCGCGGCTACACTCTGAATATCCTTGTAACTGAATTAGTACCTCTTTTATTTTATTCTGAATTGAGCTATTATGTTGTAAAGTGGAATCTATTAACTCTCCTTTTTTTATTTCCTCTTGTTTTGCTTTTCGTCTCTTTAGATAACTTTTAATTTCTTCTATAATAAACAGACCTATTACAGTAAAGAGTGTGGAGAAGATTGGTATTGTATAGGATACAGTTGAAGTAGGTGTGGTTAATACTTGTAGTAGAATACTGCCTATCATAGTTAAGATTGAATTTTAATTAGTTTTATTGTAAGATTTCCGGTACCTTTAATGAGTCGGTGAAATAATCCTTCCTTTATAAATATCGGATTGTCTAGATTGGATGGTAATTGATTGTCTAATTGGAGTTTCCAGTCAGTAGGATGAAGAGATTGTACTATACGATCTTCGCGGTCTCGGTGCCATACAAACTCTTCTTCTGGTGTGTCAGAATTGAATTCTCGAATATAATAATCCTGATGTTTGGTTTCGGTGAAAGGTAAGTTCATTGTGCAAAAATAAGTATTAATTTGTATAATTTTCGAATTATTGATAATTAATTATCATTTTTTCTAGTAAATTTGATAATGAGGGAGTAAATGAGGGAGTAAAACTATATCTATAACTTGGTTCCTACTAGTTACTAGCTTAGATACTTTTTGTCGTATTTGTAGCAAATATTTGCGACAAAATCTTTAGTACAACCGTTTACTACATTAGGTTTCATGCAAAAAATTAGCGATGGGGTATTGGCGTTTTAACTAGGTACTAACTTGGTGCTTACTAGGTACTTGTTCATATTTTTTGGTTGTACACGTTCCGTGAACAGAAGTAATTCATGAACAGTATTTTGGTAATTATGCTATAATTTAGCGATAATTTTAAGTTATCGTATATTTTATGCAATTAGCTCACCTTATGAATCAGTGAAGCAAGTTGTAACTGTATGACTATCAATGGTATACCTTATCTTAAAAAATAAACTCCCTACCAAAAATAGTAAGGAGTCGGCCAAAGGATACTATCCTAAGGGAAGGTGAAGTCACCATAAGTGACAGAGGATCTACACAGAGGTAGTCCGGGGTTATGTAAGACTTCCAGAGATTCACCCTACCTTTTTCAGGTTGTCCAGATGAATGTCCTGTCTTAGCACGCCACAAATGCAGACTTTCTGGAGGTGCATTCAGGGAAGCAGTTTCCTCCAAATGGAAGGATCCGCGCTTGCTGAAATCCAACAAGGGACTTCGTAACTCCTTCTACACGTGGTAGATGAGATGAATTAACCTAAATCCGTAATCTAGGTGCGTAACTTTAGGTATTACGATTGACGGAAACAAGTTCCTGAACCAGTTCCTCCACCCTTTGGGTGGTGATATTTTTACTCTACCAGAAGCCCGGATAGCTACGGCCATTCCACAAGCCTTGATAGCGATTGGCTCTACACGCCCACCAACCTGGTTTAGTTTTATCTTTTTTAGCTGGGCAGTTCATACGATCTGAAAAAGCTTTACGGGCTTTAGGGTCACTGACTTTAGCACTTAATCCTCCTTTAGCATCTCCAAAGGTAACCTTAATTACCTTACCGGTTTTAGGATTCTTTGTAAAAACGAAATACTTCTTACCTGAACCACTGTTACGTTTAGGCTTATTAAGCTCTACAGATTTCCCTTTATATTCAGCCTCTAACAAAAGATACTCCTCGGTGAGAGGGTAGTCTAAGGGTACTTGAATACCGTTATATTCTCCAAACTCCCCTAAGTCTGTTTCAGTTAGAATCTCTGTGTCAATCTCGTCAAATATAGAGTGACCTTCTTGAAGAAGTTTTCTACTCTCACGGAAAAGAGAATAGAAGCTATTAGAACCTGGCCTATATATCGTTTCATGTAATGGTGTTTTGGTTTCTAAATGATGGTATAATCCTTCTGAGAGATTTATACCTTGCAGCTCTAGTAATAGTTGTTGAACCATTTACTTCTTTTTTATGTTTTTCCAAAATGCCGCACCAGCCACTTTTTTTGCTGTATCCTTATCTCCATATTCCTTCTCAGCAGCCTTCTCTACTTTCGCAAAACCTTTTCCTTTCTTACCTAAATCTTCTCCTTTTTCAGCTTTCTTTACTACAGCAGATTTCTCTTTTTTAGATAATCCAGCAGAAGGTTTTTTCTTAGCTTCCCCTACAGCAATCATCTCTAAATTATCATCAGGCATTTCCTCCTTATCTGTTTCTGCTTTAAAGAACTGTGTAACCTCCTCTATATTATCACAAGCAACAGTCAAATGTTCAAATGCCCAAGCTGGCCAGTTGTGTTCTTCCATCACTTGCATCTTCAGATACTCTACGTTTTCACAGATAGAATTTAATTGTCCTGCAACCATATGTTCTTCTTCTGGATCTTCCTCTGGAGTATAATCACCTACAGTGGCCATTTTAGCCTCATAGAGAGCTTTTAGGTCTTTGTTGGATACAAGTGCTACCTTACCGTTTAAAGCGTCTAGAGCCTCGTCTATTGAGCTATCAGAGATACTATTGATAGTACCATTCTTATCTATAGTATAGAATGAATTAGATGCTTGGGTAAATACTGACCCAATGCTAACTATTGCGCCTTCATTTAATACTTTTGATTTAAACTCCTGGGTGATTTTATCACTTTCTTTCATTATTTTGGTTTTTTTTTAGTTTATTGAATTTTTACCCACCAGTTACAGATATATCTTTCAGGTTCTGTAGGAATGTTTCCACTGCCATTGTACTCTATAAAATATTTACCCTCACATAAAGCTGAGGTAGGGTTCCACTTAGCGCAGTTTGAACAGGCTCCTCCACCGTAAGGTACTTCTCTTGCAGGCTCGTAGCCGGCAGGATACTCAATACGACCTTCTAGTATGAGATTAGTTAGGCTGATCATTTGATTTTTTCTTCTAGTTCGTCAATCTCTTTTGTCATCTGATTGAGTACTTGGTGATTTATTGCAGGACCAGACCAGTTTTGTTTCATACCGTTTTCATCATAGGTGCCATTATCTACTTTACCTATTTCATTTATGAACCCTCGCGCATCTTCTACAAATGTAAGTGCATTTGCAGTCATGAGCGATTTAGCGTACTCATCGTACTTTCCATCTATCCTTAGTTGTGTTTCGTATTGTATCTGACAAGTAAAACAATGTCCATGTAAATTGTAGAACTTAGAGTCTAGCTTATTACTCATTTTACTTGAGCACTTAGGGCAGCAGAAAGGTACTGAAAGTACTTTACGTATTGAGCTTAATTTGGTGTATGTTTGTTTAATACCATCTTTGATAGTCCATTGCTTTCCTTCTTCCGTCCAGATGTCACCTTCTTTACGGTCTGTGGATTGTTTAGTATATCCTACACGTATGCCGGTAGCTGCGTCTACTTTACCTCCGAATAAATTACGGAGCCTGGTTACGTCTCTTTGTTGGAACTCTTTTTTTAATACTGATTCAGCCATTTATATTCCGAATTTTTCGTACAATTCTTTTAGGTCTTTGTCCTTTATTACATCATTTACAGGTTCTCCTAGAGATTCCTTAAGCATGTCAAATATCTTCTTAACGGATTGCTTATGTATCTCAGGGGGTAGATGGTCCATGAATTCTTTCATATCATCATCTCTTACTGCTTGTAGCATGTCTTCCCTTAAGCTATAGTCGTATTCTGGTATAATGATAATATCATACTCAGGAAATTTTCTAAACTTTTTTTGAAATTCATTACTCTTAGCTACCTTTTCCGTAACAGCTACAATGAATGGGTCATTAATATGGTCTTCTTGTAATTTGTAGATATAATGTCTAGGTGCATCATCAGGAGAAGTAACTGTCTTAACAATACTGTTTCCGTTTGTTTCTTTTAAGTAGGTATCAAAGATATCTTTCTTTACATCTAAAGGTACAGGAGAATCATCCTCCTGTCCTATCACTACTATTACTTCACTTATCTCAGAGGACTTTCTACCTAGCCAATAGGCAAGCTGAAGATCCTTCTCACAAGGAGGGGTGAAATAACCAGGTAGAAAACATTTCTTTAAATGTGCGGCTGTCATATGTTATAAATATCAATTACCCTTTTAACAGCGTTACCTTATATGAAGAATTACTTGTCTTGGTAGGAGGAGTTATTGTAATATTCTCTAACAACTCTCCGGATTCAGGATCGGGTATACTTGTAATCAAAAAGTCTTTGATTGATTTCAAGAATGTTTCTCGTGCTTTTATCTCTTCATCTAAAGCTTTCTTTTTAGAGACTAAGCTGTTATATAAAGGATCTCCACATGCTGAGTAATCATATTTAGTTCCAGTCTCAGCTAGACTGAATTTAGTTCCCTTATTTGTAGTGAAGTCTTTTTTGTTATCTGAATTCTGTTGAATTTCTTCGCAGATAAGAGATGTCATAGATACTTTACCTGTTTCATCTATTAGGTCTTTTAATTCAGATCCAGCCTTACTCATAAGCATAAATGCTTCCATGGCAGTTACTGCAGATACTTTACCTTCTAGTACATCGTCAAATACCTTTGTGGCTATGGCCTTAGCTGAACTATCTGATATAGCTATGGCTTTTGATGTTACTTTTACTTTTTCTAATTCGAAATTAAATTTACTCATAATTGTTTATTTTTGTTTTCTAAAAATGTATACCAATGTTTGACATACAGACTCTAATGCTGAGATACTCATTATTACTAAAAATATTGTAAGTAGTGGATGATTTCCCATTATATCAAAGGCTTCCTTCATAGTGTATAATTATTTAGATAGTGAAGTGTTTTTATTATTCTGGTGTATTCGTTTTTATCTTCCGTAGT
>Ga0208255_100095_pt1 | contig 12329 bp, 14 predicted proteins | sample CryBogCBH06Jun08_FD_184600 | JGI IMG/M metagenome (GOLD analysis project Ga0208255, IMG submission 184600) | Freshwater microbial communities from Crystal Bog, Wisconsin, USA - CBH06Jun08 (SPAdes) | ecosystem: Environmental > Aquatic > Freshwater > Lake | place: Crystal Bog, Wisconsin, USA... | reverse complement strand
ATATTGATCCGAGTGGTACTACTTATGCTACTACATATGGATTACCACCTAATCCAAACGGTAGTAAATGGACAAATGGAGATGTAGTTAGTATGTTTAATACTGAAGAAGCATCACGTGATGTTCCAAGTTTAGGATATATTGCAAATACTAATACACAACCTCATGCTACAACATTATTACAACAGGTTGGTCAAGATCTGGGAGTTACACAAGCAACAGTAGAAGCATTACCAACACCGACCGCTAGTTATTCTCCACCAGTATGTACGTATGGTAAAGATGCGACTGGTAGGGCTATTCGTGGGGCATGTCCTACTACTGGTGCTTATACTTCAAATCCTGATGTAGCGTTAGATTCTTCAATGGAACCAACAGGTTTTATGGCTGAAGGAGGATTGCGTAAATCTAAAAGATCCCGGTCTTCATCTTCAAAAAATAAAAAAACATCTTCTAGTAGAATGGCTCGCAAATCTCGCTCTACTCGTAAGGTAAATCGCAAGTCACGTAAATCTACTCGTAAGAGCCGCAGAGGTGGTCGCAAATAGATAATTTAGTTTTCATCTAGAAACGCACAAGTAGTATCTTGTATTTTTTTAGATTCATTCAGTAACTTTCGTAAGAATAAATTCCTATGAAGTTCATGTTTTCCATATTGTATTATTCCATTTCTATGTTTTAAAGTTCCATACCCTTTATTACTTATTAAATCATATTTTTCATGAAGAGTTTTCTCTTTTTCACACATTTCTATAATTGCTCTATCTCTACTGACTTTTGCTATAATAGAAGCAGCAGCTACACATATATATGTATTATCTAATTGTGGTTCAACTATTTGTTCTACACTATTATCGATGGATAAACAACCATCAATAAGAATTCTTTGAGGTTTTATATGTAATGATTCGAGTGCTCGTTGGAAAGCTATTTTATTTGCTTTTGTCATACCCCATGAATCAATTTCTTGAGATGTTACTACTCCGACGCTATATGAAATAGCATGTTTTATAATACCTTCATATATTCGTTCTCTCTTTTTTTCGCTAATTTTTTTACTATCTTTAATTTGTTCTGATAATTTACGAATTTCATCATCCCATAGTGTTTCATCTTTCCAAATTACAGCACCCGCATAGAATAAACCCCATAAACATCCACGACCAGCTTCATCTAAACCACATTCAATAAGTGTATCATCTTTATATCTTGATTTTAACATTTTATCTATTGATAGTTTAATGTAAAAAGATAATCAATTTTATGTATTATTATTCATGTAGATGAACGCTGGAATATTCACAGCATTATTTACAGTTTTATTAATAGTAATTTATTTTTTTACCATAAATAAAGAAGGGTTTCAACAACTTCATATACCAGAATCTCCAGTAAAACAAAAAAATCTTGTAGAGCGTTCTGATGAAGAATATTCTTCAATGTCTGTAAATTCTTTTGGCTCTGCTCCCGGTGCGATTGCTTCATTTAACTCTCTGCCTTATAGTGATCCATCTTTAGAAAAAGCAAAATATCAAAGAATTTTAAATATTCAAACAACTCTTCAAGGATTTTTCAATAATGAAGCATCTGATATTGAAGATATGTCTGATCCTTCAATACAATTACCACTGAATGTGGCAAGAAGTGATTTAGATAGATTACGTAATGAAATATTAGTATTAAAACGAAATCCTGGTATTGATTCTAGTCTAACACAAGAAGATGTTGATGAAATTCAAGCAAATCTTGCTTATTTACAAAAGAAATGGAGATTAAGTATCTATAATGATATTGATGAGATTGAAGGTTTTCAAAGTGGTGATGCTAGTAAATACACTGATAATTCTGGGCAGGATCAGCCATCTGTTTTAACATCAATTTATAATTCTATTACTGGAAATACAAATCCACCAGTATCAACACAAGTTACTATACATTCTACATTGTCAGATTTAAATACATTAATTACTCGTATTAATGTCGCCATTGCTAATTTTTCATCTTCTGGAACAACAGATCCAGTTGTTGTAGCACGTATAAATAGCTTACAACAAATTAAATCAAAAATTCAAAATATTATTGATGAAGTCAATTCTGGTGCTCGTGTTGAAGCGGATATTCCTATAACAAAAGATGCGTATAATAATTTTTTAGCAACAATTACAAACACAAATAATCCATTACCTCAATTATTAGGAGAAAATTCATCATTAGCAGATTTATTTCCGGCATATTCTGTTGGGGATGCTTCTGGTGCCCAATTCACCCAATATTTATTTAAAAATTACGCTGATATTTTATTTAAAGGATTATCATGGAATGTAAGTTTAAATTATCATAGTGAAGCTGAACAGAATTTAGCAAATAGTTTAATTGGTGCTATTGGAAATATGTCTGGTGGTAATGCCCAACCATCAAATGGTATTGTTACACCATCATTTTTACAAGAAACTCCAATAGCACAAACTTCGAATGCGGGAGATTTTGCTACAAAAATAAATCAATTACAAAATCAATATTACGGTTCTAATGCTCAGATATATGTTCCAAATTCTAGTAATTCTAGTAATTCTAGTAATTCAACAAAACCACAACGATTTGATTGGCATACAAGAGCAAATTTTATCTGCGATTCTATTCAAAAAAGTGGATTAAATCCGAATGATTTTGGATGTTTAAAACCAGATCAATATGTCAGTGATGATTTTTCTTGGAGGGGATATGCTAAAATGATTTGTTCTAGACTAGGAACATCATATGATACTGGATTGCCAGAAACATGTGGATGTCCTCCATTAACTTGGACTGGATGGAAACCTTAAGTATAATTAGAATACTATGAAGCGAAAAAGTTATACATTTTTTATTATTATAGCATTAATTATTATTTTAATAATATCATTATTAAAACAAACATTATATAAAGAACCATTTACAAATAATGTTAAAAAATTTCATCATAGGCTAAATAGTAAAAGAACAATTGGTAAATTAGCAAAACAAGATTCAGAATATGATGAATTAAAAGATGTAAATCCCACGGAAACAGAAGGTTTTAGCAATAAAAAAAAAACTTCAACTAAAAAAAATGGCCTACATGTTTTTCATAGTATTGATGTTTTTGATCAAGGACAATCTGAAACTTGTACTGCAAATGCTATTTCATCAGCAATGCAAGTCTTTTTAAGAAATGCTAAAAATTATGATATTCCATCAAGAGCATTTATTTATTCTAATGCTAAATATAATGATAGACATATTTGGGATTGTTCTACTACTGGTCTTAATACAGATGAAGCAATGAATGCATCTAATGAATATAAGGTGCCTAATGAACACACATGGCCATTTCCTTCATTACAAGCACTTGAAAATGGTGATGCTGGAGTTTTATGTAATCCACTTCCTCAAAATCTATTAATTCCACCAACAAAGCACATACGATATACTGAACTACCTCGCGGAACACAACAAATCCGTGATGCGATTGATCGTGGTCATCCTGTATTAATAGATTTACTAGTATATTCATCAATCGATAAAGCTGATAGTGATAAAAAACATTTAGGATATATCCCAACACCAGATTTTAGTAAAGAAACCTATTATGGATCGCATACTATGGTAATTATTGGTTATAATGATGCGAAACAATTATTAACATTACGAAATTCATGGGGGAAATCATTGGGTGATCATACGGGTAATTATACAATGTCATATAGTTTTATTTGGGATAATAAAAAAGATTCTTATGGTGATACCCCAACAACTGCTCTTTGGGAAGTTACACAATATTCATAATTCATAAAAAAATAAATATTATTAGATACAATGCGTTTATCAAATTACCAAATAGCATTTTTATTTATATTTGGAATTCTATTAGGCTATTTTGTAAGTAATTCTTTAAAAAAAGAAGGATTTCAAAGTGATATTTCTGGTTCAACAACACCTACATGTTCTAATTGTGGAGGTGATTATCCTTGTGATAATTGCGATTCTTCATCATCTGCTCTATGCCCTCCTATGCCCGATCTAACAAAATATGTATTAAAAACATCCATTCCTCCTTGCCCTCAATGTCCCGATCTAAGTATGTATATGCTAAAGACTGAATGTCCTCCCGCAGTTGATCTATCTCAATATGTATTAAAGAGTTCTATTCCTAAACCCGAACCTATTATTATAGATAATAGTAAATGTACAAATGGTAATTCTGGAGAGTGCCCTCCATGCCCTAGACCTCGTTGTCCTGATGTAAAATGCCCTCCACCAGTATCGTGCCCGGCATGCCCTCCTTGTGCTAGAACAAAATGTCCTGAACGAGTTGTAAAATGTAAAGCAGAAGATGTGGATACAAGTCCAGTCCGTCCTTATCTAACACCTCTAAGTGTTACAGGCTTTGGCAGTGCTTAGTTTTGGCACTGCTTAAATATAACAGAAATTTACTATAGGATGGATACACGATATTGGGGTCCTTCTGGATGGAAACTTCTACATACAATAAGTTTTACATTCAATGAAAAAAAGAAAAATGAATATAATGACTTTTTTACTAGTATAGCATATGTATTACCATGTAAATTTTGTAGAAAGAGTTATAGTGAATATCTGATAGAAGATCCTATTGAAAATTCATTGACATCAAAAGAAAATTTCACCAAATGGTTATATAGAATTCATAATAAAGTAAATGATAAGCTACGAAAACAAGGATTATGTACTAGCATAAATCCACAATTTTCAATAGTAAAAAAGATATATGAAGAAAAAATACAACAAGGATGTAGTAAAGTTCATTTTGAAGGATGGGAATTTCTCTTTTCTATAATTGAAGGACATCCATTATCAAAACTATCTCTTAGTTCAAAACCTTTTAATCATGAAAATATTATAATAAATACTCCTTTATTACAAAATCAATATAATATGATGGAACCAAATAAAAGAATGAAATATTTTAAGAACTTCTGGTCACTTCTACCAGAAGTTCTACCTTTTGAAGAATGGACTATTCTATGGAAAAAGTTTGATTCTGATCAATATGATACTCGAGCTAGTTTATTAAAAAATATATTTAAAATACGATGTAGTTTAGAAGATGCATTAGAATTAGAAAATAAAACAAAATTTTCATCATTGTGTAAAGAATTACGTACATATAAAAGTGGATGTAATAAATCTACTAGATCAAAAACTTGTAGGTCCCAGCGACAAAAAAGAAAATAAAGAATAGGATGAATAATTCTAATGATATTATTAATGTATTCCAACCTGATCTTAAAAGAGGGTCTGAAGTATCAGCATATGCTAAAAAAATGGGATATGGTTCTAATAAACGATATTTTTATGTTGAGAAAGAAGGTGAATTTCGTGTTTTTATGAGAGCATGTTGTTTTATTCATTTAATAGGTGATAGAAATCCATCAAATTTTATAGTTGTAAAAAATACAGATGAAGATCCATCGGGTCGTGTATGGGAACCTCCGAAAGGACAAACAGAAGGAAAAGATGGATTACGGGATCCAAAAATGCCTCTTTTAAAAGTTCTTCAAGAAAATCTTGCCAGAGAAGTTTATGAAGAAGCAAAAATAGAAAGCAGTGCTCTTAAAAAAATGCGTCACACTGGATTAGTTCTTCAAGGAAGTGAAAAAGATTATCCAGACAACACTTATTTTCAATATCATATTTTTCAAGCATTTATTGAACCTGAAGATTTTGAAAAAGCAAAAGAAAAGTTTGCTTGGTATAAAGAACATCCCAAAGTATGGGCACATCTCCGGAAAGATAATAGAGAAAAAGATGATATCGCATGGTTTAATCCTAAAAAAACAAAAATGTATGGTAGTTGGTCTCCATCAATTGTCGCTTTATATCTTAATAATTTTTAGACTTCTAAATAGTTTCATATACTTCTTTTTTAGTAAATACAATGGTTGAAAGAGTTTTTTTCATAATATCTTGAGCTTCTTCATAATATTTATAAGTACATTTATGTTCTTCTGAATATCTGTGATTATCACAAAATAGTAACTTACATTTACATGGAAATACAGTTAAAGGTAATTTACGCTTACAGTTTTCAAAAGAACACACACAAGGATTCATTCTAAAATTTTGTTCTATTTATTTCATTGGCTGGTTGTTTAATCAATTTTTTTGGTAGATTGTCTTCTTTTTCTGGAGATACTAAAATTTTTACTCCTTTTGAATATTCTGTTTGACAATTTGAATAATAATCTGATAAAAGATCTCTTGCTTCATGAGCAATATCTTCTATTCCTTGAACTCCTTTATTTAAAATGTCTGGATTTAATGTAATTGGTCCTTTCTCTAAAACAAACATTTTCTTTAATAATTTATTTACTTTTGTAACATGGGCAAAATGAGTTTCAAATAATTTTTTTGCTTGTAATCTAAGATTTGTTACTTTTATTTTATGAAATTGTGATGAAAATGGTTCAACTATTAAACCATTTCCTTCTATGATATCATTAAAAGTTGCACTATGTTGTGCTCCGAATGAATGTATTATTTTTTCTAATGATTGTTGTTTTGTCTTATCAACTTTTTCTTTATCTTTATTTATTAAACCTTTAGGATCATGATATAATGTTGCTAATGCTTTGATTGGAGCAGCAGTTGTAATAGATTGCCCTGGTATTGGAAGAGATTGATTCGTAATAAGAGCAAATTTAGTATTAAAAAGAAGTGGATGAATTGTTTCTGGAATCTCTCTCATTAATCCACTTTTATTTAAAAGTTGTAATGCTCTTGCTACACAAAATGATTTTATAGGAGGGTCTCGTAGAAGAGTTTTCCATAAATCAGTTGTTCGTAATATATGTTCTTTATCTGAAGGAAGTTCTTTTACTGGTGCTAAATATCCTTCTTTTCTTTTAAAATCATTAGTTTGCATAGATTCAATTGCTTGTAGAATTAATTTATTAAATTTTTTTTCTAAATATTTAGGAATTGTTTGTTTTGATCTTCCAAATACAGGTGGTTCTCCTTTATTTACGATTGTAAATTCTCTTACAGATATTTCTGGATCATCATCATTTTGATTTTTCTCATTTGTGTCATCATCATCTTCTAAATATGGATGAAAATCACTTAAATTTTTTGTTATATTGTTTAAATCACTTATTTGAACTGAGAATTTTGTATCTTTATTTTGTATTATATCTAAATGAAATGTAATTTTTACTATATATGTTTTATCAGCAACTGTTTCAGCAAAACTAAAATAAAATAATGGATTTAATTTTGATCTTTCTTCATCTTCAATAAAAATTCCTCCATTATATTTTGAAAAATCAGCACCTCTTAGTTGTTTTCCTTTGTCTAAATAACCAAATTGTTGAAGATAATATATTGTTTTTGATTGCGGTAATCCAATTATATATTGACACTGTCGTAAAATAAAATCAGCAAAATCTATTTTATTTGATGATACTAAAACACTTCCATCTCCTTGAAGACTAAATTGAAACTTTTCTTTATAAGGAATGTTTGATTCAGTTCCATTAAAATATCTTTTTACATTTTGTAATTGTAGTTCATTTATATTTAATAATAAATCAAATGATATTGTTGAATTTCCTTGTTTATATATAATTATCATAGAATTCTCAGAAAATTTAATTTCAATACCAGGTATTTTTCGTATTTTAGATGGTTCTTTTGAAAATGTATTTAATGAATATATAGCAGTACCTGTTCCTTCAGATGTTAAATATCTAGCAAATCCATTAAATATTTTTAATGAATTACTACTTACTTCACCTCCAGAAAATTCTTTTGCTCTATCTAATTTCTTAAAAAATGGAACTCCTTTACTCTCAGATATTTCTATTTTTGTAGATTTTTCAGAATAATTTTTATCAGGAAGTTTTGTATCTAGAATACTTAGTGCTAAAGCACCAACTACTTGGAACATACGAATAAAAAAGAATGCTAATATTTTACAATAATATTGATTTAAATTATTATCTTTTGTTTGCTTTTGTATATCAACTACCTTTTTTAAATATATAATACCATTTTTACCTAGTTCTGGTTGAATTTTAATTTTATCAAATAAATCTCCAATCTTACTTTCTGCTATAACTATCCATTTAGAACATGTATCTGGATTTGCTAATGAAATCATATCTTTAATATCACTTTGAGTTAAAATAAAATTTAATATTCTATTCATTAAAACTATAGTTGTTTGTGTTTTATTATCAATATTTGATTGATTTGGTAATGAAAAATCTGAACCCATCTCCTATTATATTATTATATTATTCCTTTTTTTCAAATACCATAACATTTTTCAAGATATCATAATTTGATTCTAGTTTCTTCAAACATTTATTAAGTGTTCCTTCACTAATATCGCATACTGAGGCAATACGTTCTAATGATATATCGGGATGTAATGTTTCTGTATGCTGAAGAACAAATGCGATAACACCTGCTGCTAATGAAGGAGGCATGTTTTCTGGACAAATTTCAAGTCTTTCTGCTTCATTCGCAATACGAATCGCATTTTCTTTTAGAATCATTAATAAATTTCTAGAAATTGGTAATTTTGAAAGTGGAGTTGAAACATAATCAGATGCTCTTGTTGAAGACATATTTGCTGGAATAATAACATCATCTAATAGACCACGTTGATTAGCCATTGAAAGAACTTCTTGGAAATATTTAAATGATTTTGTAAATTGTGTAGATGAAAGATGGAAAATATCGGACACCTCTTTTGGTTTTCGTGGTTGTCCAATCATTTTTAAAGCAGAATAAATACAACTCGCCACAACACTTGTTCTACTCATTCCTCTTTTATCACAATGTTCTACAAGACGAATATAAAGAACTTTCGCAACATCAATTGTTCGAATATCAATTCCATTATTTGATGCTGCTAGAGAAAGTTGTTCAAATACTTGTAATAGAGAACGTTCTTTATAAGGAAGAAGATTCCATGTATGAAATCTTCTAACACGAGCCATGGCAATTCTATTTGATTTATTACCACCAATTGTTTTTGTAAGAATTATTGTTCCCAATGTTGAATGGGGAAAACGAGAATCTATGGGAGCACCTACACGACAAGGATCCAAATTACTTCTATCGTCAATTCCAAAATAACGATACTCGGCAGAACTATCAATATTGGGCCGAAACAGTGTTCCACATGATTTACAAATATTTTCATCATCTAAATCAAAATCTTCATATGTTGAATTACAAAATTCACATATATTTATAGTATTATCAATTTCTTTTGTTTCAAAATATTTATCAAAATTATTATTCATTTCATTAGTCTTTGCAGAGAGAGCTTTAAAACAACAATCCATTTTGTATTATTTTCCTATAAAATATTTTAAAAAGATAATAATCAATTTTACGCAGGATTGGTTAAATATTTATAATACTTAATAATTCTTTATTTTTTATAAATTCTTTTACAAAATTATTAAATAAATTTATTACTAAATCTTTTGTTTTAAAATGTGTATGAATACTTAATAATGGTTTATTATTAACATAACTAATATTATCTTTAATTGACCATTCTCTTTTTAAAACTTCTATATTTTTCTTTCCTTGTAAAAGTCTCCACCATCCATAATTATTTTGAATTGGAAAATAATAAGTATGAAACTCTTTTGTTAAATCTTCTAACGCTGCTTGTTCAAAATATCTAGATGTATGAGTTGCTTCTCTCCATCGTTTAGGAATATCTTTATTAGCGCTAAATACAAATCCTCCATTATATAATCCAAAACGTAGTTCATCAAATGTTCTTATTTCATGGCTTGAAAGTCCAAGTTCATATGATTCAGGAATTTCTGGTAAAGGACCCATAAAACAAATATCACTATCACAAAATAAAACTCTATCAGAAGTTATATGTGACCATTCTAAAAGATTCATTTTCTCGCACATAAAATCTTCCCATTGTGTTTTAAAAATCTTTCCCTTTGTTTTTTCCATTTCTTTTCTTGTTAATTTATCATATTCATCCAAAGCAACCTTTTTATAAATGTTTCCTTTATACATATGTGTTAAATCAATAATATCAATGTAGGTATCACAATATAAATATATATCTGGTAAAATATTATTAAATAATTGTAGAGTCTTTAGAAATATTTTTAAATCATCAAATGCGCTTGTATTTGCTAATGTTGCTATAGAATACATTCTATAATTTTATATTTATTTATCATTAAGTAACTAATTAACTAAGTAACTAATTAACTAAGTAACTAATTAACTAAGTAACTAATTAACTAAGTAACTAATTAACTAAGTAACTAAGTAACTAATTAACTAACTAACTAATTAACTAACTAACTAAGTAACTAATTAACTAAGTAACTAATTAACTAACTAACTAATTAACTAAGTAACTAATTAACTAAGTAACTAATTTAAATATAGTATATGAGAAAATTCCGGCAATACATTGGATTATAATTACTATAGATGTTTCATAAAATTCTATTTTTTTAGATAAATATCTTACAATTGTAAATGCCGGATTACAGTAACTAGTGTTTTCTTGACCTAATAAATATAATATAATACTATATAAAAGTCCTAAAAAAAGAGGATTATTAAATGATAAAAATCCTAGAATTAATAAAAATGTTCCTAAGAATTCACCTAATAAAATAATATTTCTCATCTGTAGATGAAAAATATTAAAAGTATATCATTTGTAGAATTATTTATAGGAACAATCTTTTTATTTTTATTTATTGTATATTTTTCTGATTTTTTCACTTATCAAAGATATACTATTATAAGAAATAAATTATCTTATAAAGAACCATTTATATCATACCCTATTGAAGAAGTTTCAGCAAATAATGATACATCATATTCATTATTAGAAGGAGTTCTTCCAATAAAAGAAAATCAAGTAAGAGGTGATTTTAATTCACAATCATGTTTTGAACAAAATTTTGAAAGCCGATTAGAAAGAACTGGAAATTTTACTCAAAGAACAAATAATTATAGACATGAAGATCCAGAATCATGTACAACTTTATATCAGGAATTCGTAGGCGCTTTTTATAAAGTAGATCCTTTACCAAGCGCTTGAGTTTTTTTTAACAATGAGGTTTTCCAATATTAAATGGATTCAAATATGAAATATATGAATTTACACATGTTGAACTAGAACCAAATAAACTATAAGAAGCACCTCCAGTAATAGGAACAACATTATTTTGAGGATATAACATATATACAATTGCTATACTTATTCCTAATGTTATTAAAGCATTTGCTAAACTTTGTGTAGCATCATATAATAATACAAGAATTGGTATTATAAAAAATATAATTGGTAATAAAAGACTAAAACCTGCTTTAAAAATATATGTAGGATCTGACATTACTGATACTATATTTCCCATAAATGTTATAGTGCTATCAAATGGATTTGAAAATGTAGCATATGTAAATCCAATATAACATAATAATAAATACATACATAATATATTTATTTCTGATGATATTAAGAAATCAATAACATTTAATTTAAATGATTGAGTTATAACAAATGACATTGTTAGTAATGCTAGAGCAATTATAATTTTTGTAACTCCATCCATTCCAAAAGTAGATTCTTTTTTATAAATATAATAGAATAATAAAGCTATTATTATACTAAAAAATGATAATGCCCCAATTTCAAATGTTTTTGCGGGTAACGCAAGTTGTCGAGAACCTTTTTTTCCATGTGTTGTTGTGCGAGTTGCTCCAGATACTGCTGAACTTGCAGCAGTATTTGCTACAGAAGTTCCTACACTACTAAATACAGAACCCATCTATTATAGAATTTTAATATTTATTCAATTAAACATTCTTTAATTTTTACTCTTTTATTTTTTGGTTCTGATACTATAAATTCCCCATTTCTAGCCTTCTCAACATCTTCCCAAAATTTGTTCTGTAATTCAATTGTAGATTCATACCATTTTGTATCACGCTTCACTAATATATTATGAACTTTTACAATAGCATATTCAATATTTTCAATTAGATTATATTCATCTTCATTTACTGTATCATATGAGTATGTATAGATTCCATCTTTTTCTATTAAATATATTGTTCCTTTTTCTAGATATTCTTTATTAAACTCGGGGCATGAATTTTTAGATGTTTTAGAAAGAATTTCTACTTCTACAAATTCACATTCTGATAAATTAGTAACTTCCATTTGAATTTGCATTTGAATCCAATAATCATTTGGAATTTTATTATCTTCTATTTTTCTGGAATATGGGCATTTTATTTAAACTAAACGCCCA
>Ga0208255_100093_pt1 | contig 12355 bp, 11 predicted proteins | sample CryBogCBH06Jun08_FD_184600 | JGI IMG/M metagenome (GOLD analysis project Ga0208255, IMG submission 184600) | Freshwater microbial communities from Crystal Bog, Wisconsin, USA - CBH06Jun08 (SPAdes) | ecosystem: Environmental > Aquatic > Freshwater > Lake | place: Crystal Bog, Wisconsin, USA... | reverse complement strand
TTCTGCAAATGAATCTAAATTAGAGAAATTTTTAGAAAATAATACTAACAAAGAATTACCAGAACAAGATAATACTAGTATAAAACGTTCTCCTATAAAAGGTATTAATTATAATGATGAATCAGCAGTTGTAGGTAATAATGAAAATTTAGGATTACGTGGTTTATTTGGTAATAATAATAATAATAATAATTTAACAAAATCAACAGAAAACGCATTTCCAAGTTTAACAAATGTATCACAACCTCTTATTAGTCCTGGCGATGAAGGTTATGGTCCTACAAATATTAATAATAATGGTAAAACAATAAAAAGTTTTCTTCCTACAGATGGAACAACATATAATCCAACTGAAAAATATAATAATGAAAGAGGATTAAATAATATAGCATTAACAGAAGGTAATCAAAATTATCCAGAAAGAGAAAAAGAAAAATTATTATCTGAAAATAAAAGAAAAAGAAAAATATTAGATAATGCTTTAGAAAAGGCAAAAGAAAAGCAACAACAAATAGGAGGTCTTCGTAAAATATGTGAAAAGATAGCAAATAATAATCTTAATACTGTTTTATGTAGTAATACAAAAGATACTGCTATCTTATCATTAATTGAAGAATTTGATAAGAAAATTATTGAAAATACAAATCAAAAATTTATATTAGAAAAATTCATTGAAAATCAATTAAAAACATATTTTGATTCTAATAAACAATTTTATTTTGAAGCAAAACAAATTCTACAAAAAAAACATTATTCTACTATGCTTTATACATTATATGAAATATGCTATAATATTAAAAAAAGTAAAAAAGATATTGATGTTGTTAAATTTAATTCAAATGAATACAATGCGTTATTTGATGAATTTGAAGAATTAATTAGAGAAAGTAATTATGATTTTTATTCTGAAGCAAATAAAATATTTCCTTCTAGAAAAAATATTTCTATAAAATTCTTTGAAAATTCTATCTATTTTTATACAAATTCAAATTCATTTGAAAATACATATATTTATATTGATAATAAATTTGAAAGTGAATCGTATGATTATAATGAAGAGTTATATTTTATAAATGATAAAATATTGTATTTATTTTTTATTCTATCAACATATTTTGAAAATGAAAAATCATTTACATCACTACCTATAGTAGAATCTCTAAATAAATATATTCGTACGCAAAAAAGAAATAAAAAACATTCTATTAAAAAATTATTAAAACAAAAATTAGATGGCTAATGAATTAAATCTTGCTTTAAAAGCAAAGTATGCTTTTTATTCAACTCTTATTTTTTTCTTAATCGCAAGTCCTGAAACATATAAAATAACACAACATTTTTTAGGATCTTTCTTTTTAATATCAACAAATGGATGCCCAAGTGTTCTAGGATTCTTTTTTCATACTATATTATTCTTTTTTGCTCTCTGGGGACTCATGTTATTTCCCCATGATGCTTAGAATAGTTCGAATCTTTTTCATATATTCTTCAGGATATATTAATCCCGGCATAATAATCATAGAAATATACATATGAGATATACTATATGCCATCTCATCATCATATCCTATATTCTTACATGTAGCATATAATGAACTTACTTGTAGTAATTGATCATAACTCCAACTAGAATCAGCATATGATATATTATAATCATAAAATACTCCATTCCGAAATACCTTCATTATGAATATTATTCTATATATACTATGTAATTTTGGCTTAAGTATTTCCTAATAAAAAGATAGTATGAACTGGAAACTTATTACGCTAGGAGTTGTTACGTTATGTCTTTTAGTATCTGTTGCCTATTATCTTAATAATAAGAGTGGATTTGTAAAATCTGGATTCCAAAATGGAGGTAATAATAAGAATGAATTTATTATGTATTATGCTGATTGGTGTGGTCATTGTAAAACAGCAATGCCAGAATTTGACAAAGCATCTAATAAACCTCTAGTTGTGAATGGTATTCCTGTTACATTTGCAAAATATGAATCAACAAAGGATGCTGATAAACTAAAAGGAGTAAATGTGAAAGGGTTCCCTACATTTATTCTCACTACGGCAAATGGTAAAACTGCTGAATACAAAGGAACTCGCACTGCAGATGAAATGCTTGCCTTTATTAATAAAGAATTAGGTGGAAATGATATTCAAAATCAATAAATTTAACTAACAGAATATCGTCTTTTTGGTTTTTCTGAAAATTGATATAGATTAAAATAATTTTCTAATGATTTTCTGCCTTGAGAAATTAAATATTCTTTTTCTTCTTTATTAATACTAAAATTCATCATTGTATAATGCCCACATGGTATAACAACTGTTTTTTCTTTCATTAAAGATAATACTTTTGTTTTTTTTGATATGTATATACAAGCATATATTTGATGAAAAAAATCTAAAATATTTGGTATTGTTTCAACTACAATATGATCTTCACTAAATGTAAATCCTAATGTATCATTCAGTTCATTTTCACTTAATAAATCGATTGGATAATTATTCATAACTCCTCCATCTACATATGTATTTACACCATCAATACATGGTATAAAATATCCGGGAATACACATTGAACTTAATATTCCAAATGTTACTTTTGTAGTTGGTGTTTTTTTATAAGAAAATTCTTGTAAAGAACATTTATTAATATTTGTTGCTAGAAAACGGATATTGAATTTTGTTTTTTCAAATAATTCTATATAAGTAATATCTTTTGAATATCCTTTATTTTTTAATAAACTATCTAAAAGTTTTTCTATATTTTGTTTATTATCTACACCATATGTTTCAATAAATTCTAATATAAGATCTGGTTCTACATTTATTAATAATGTAAAATCAAATGATATAGCAAATTCATATAATTCTTTTGGAGTATATCCTATTGAAAAAGCAAATCCAAAAAGAGCACCACAACTTACTCCCAAAATTTCTATAATATTTTTTAAAAATCCTCTTTTTTCTAATTCTAAAAATACTCCTATATAACTTATTCCACGAATACCTCCTCCACTTAATACCAAACGTAATGGAGGTATTGGTTTTGTCATTACATTATGCTTTTACAATAAATTGTTTCTTTGCCCGTGATACTAGATTATTTTCTTCTTTAAATTGATTAATATTAAAAGCACTTCTATCTTGAATATTTGTATCAATTGGATATTTTTGTTCTAATTGCTCAAAAATATAATGATGCGTCCCTGTTCCTGGTGGTGGTGATGGACCATTATAAGAAAATATCGTATCTCCTTTTGTTATATCTCCATTTGGAATATTAATTACTAAATAATGAAGCCATGAAGGTTTTATAGAATCGGGATCATACATTACTAATGTAGAATTCTTTAAAGGAACTAATGATATAGTAGGTTGGTGTGATGTGTTTGGTGAGGTCATTATATTATCATTCACAAATAAAGAATCATATTGAATTACCATATTATTTCCACCCTTTTTTTTATATTTTTTTGTTTTTATTCTTTTTGATTTTATTTTATTTTTCATCTATTATAATAAATATTTTTGTATTGTAACTAGTAAAACAGATATAAATCCTATACTTGATGCTCCATCTATTATACTTATTTTATCATTCTTATATTTATCTATAAATACAGCACTTGATACTAATAGAAGAACAATTATTAAGGCAATATCTGTATATTCTACTAATGATGAAGTACTATTTATTAGTATAGCAAAACCAGAAAATAATGATACTAGTATAATACTTATAGATGATACATCACCCGAGATACCATCGTTTCTAATAAAGTCTAAACTATGGTTTTCAAAATCTTCTGGAATACTATATAAATATCTGGTAGTTGCTAAATATCCTAAGAATGTTGTTAAAACCATAAAAATTAATGATATTCCTGTTATATATTTTCCAGAACCATTTAATATTCCTCTATCAAATATTAAAGCAAGAGCATTCTCTATATTATCATTCTTAAAATCAATATAATATAAACATGCCAAACATACTCCTAAAGTTAAAATTATAGAAATAATAATACTATAATACATTGATTTATCAATATCACTACTATTTTTAGATTCTTCAGTAAATTTTATTAAAGCATCGTGGCCTGCTAAAACAAAGAAAAAGAATAGAAATGATTCTTTAATATTAATATTTTTATTTAAAAATGAAACTGGTTGAAATCCTTCAGTAAAAAATTCTCTTGTTCCAATAAATGTTATAACTGATAGAAGTAAAACAATTCCACAAGAAAAAATATTTATAATTTTTTTATTAAACTCTAAATTACGAAAAGCAGAAAGAGTCATCAATCCAAGTAAAGCCATCGCAAAAGATATTTGATACAAATTACTTTTTTCTGGAAATAAGAGTTTTGAACAAAATACTAAAATCGTAGCAATCGCAAATATATTATAAAATAATATTGAAAATATTGAAATATTTTTACCAATAGAACCAAATATAGATTCTATAATCTTTGTTTCAGATATATTGCTATTATATTTTTGACGAGCATAGGAATATGAATAAGCAGATCCTAGAAATAAAGCACCCGATCCTCCCAATGTTAAAATACTTTTAGCACCTCCTTCCATGAAAGCATTTCCTATTAAATTAAATCCTCCAGATCCTAATATACTTGTTATACCGAATAATATTAGATCGGAGATACTAAGTGTTTTTGTAAGCATTACCTAATTAGATGGGTGATAATCAACCTCCAAAGTTACAACCACAACATTTATTTGAAAAAAGAGAAAAAAGAGATAAAGCAAGATTACGAGCATATAACCAATTACTAGAACAAATTCAACATCGTATTTATACTACTTCGCAACTCCCTGGTAATCCTTCTTATTTAGTGTATAATGTTCCCCCATTTATTCTTGGTCTTCCTTCAATGGATATGAAAGATTGTATTGTATATTTAGTATTTCAGTTGAGAAATAATGGATTTGAAGTAAGATTTACATATCCCAATCTATTATATATTTCTTGGAGTTCTTATGAAAAAGAATATTTTATGAAAAAGAATCCTATTGTTCAAGCTATGATTCCTCCTAAACCAGAAAATGTCAGTAAAAAAGGTTCTAAACAACCAAAAGTTATTGAACAAGATATTCAACGACAAATACAAAATCCTTACACTGATGCTATTACTGTAGCACCAGTGCGATCGGCTAATGATTATACTCCTCCCAATTCATTCTTAGATACTTTACAAAGACCTTTACCAAATCAAAGTAGTAGTGTAAAAGGTGCTGGGAATGTTGTAGCGGATTTATGGAATTTTATTTAATACCATTGTGATAAAGGATATGTTGGTGCAAACATACGTTCTAAGCCATCAGTCCATTTATAATAATCCCATTTTGAAGTACGTGTGCTCTTTTGTGTGTCATAAAAAGGATCACTATCATTTAATAAATCCTTTGCTGCTTGAGGAACAACAGTTATATTCTCTCCATTTCCAGAAACATCTGTTATAGATGCAGTAGCATCTTCTAAATCATCTTCATATTCAATCTTTTCATTTTTTTTTCTTGTCCCTACAATTGTATAAACATTTGTATCTTTATCATGATTAATATTAGGAACTTCACCTTTAGCATCATAAATTTTTTTAATTAATTTATAAGCATCATCCGCATCATATGTTTTTAAATCATTTGTATTTTTTGGATGATATGTTTGTAGAATCTTTCGTTCTTTTTCTTCAATATCATCCATATTTGGAGGTTGTAGATTTGATTCAGATGAATTTCTATAAATTAATTCATTTTGTGATAAGTCAATTGGCATAAATGATTCTGTATATTGTTTTAATCCTTTTGTAAAATGCGATGATGACCCTGGCTGTGTTGTCCAATCCATAGGATATTGTGACATTAATTTATTTCGTAGATCCTTTGTTATTTCTCTATCATTTTCATTTTCAAAAACCATATTATATTCATAATCATCAACTGATTCTATTGGTTTATTTGTATAAGGAGCAGTTTGAGTATCTAATATTACATCATTCTCTTCTATGATTGTATCAGGTGGTTTTACATCATTTTGAAAATATTCATTTAGATATGAGCGACTTGATAAATAATAAAATAGATATAAAAATGAAAGAGCAATCAATATTACTAAACCGGAAGGTTTTCCTTTTACAAAAATATATACAAGATAAATTGCTATCAAACCAACCGTCATACGAAAACAAAAATTTATTGTTGTTGTAAAAATATTTGAAAAATTATTATCCATTCTTACCTGTTATGAAAATAGAAGATAATATTAGATGACAAGAAAACATCTTAAAATGGGAAAAATTTCTCTTCCTAAAGATGTTCGTTCTAAAAATGATGTCCCGGCATTTGAAAAACTGTTAGAAAAAGGTCCAATTACACTTGTTCTAGTATATGCGGATTGGTGTGGTCATTGTGATAATTATAAGAAAAATGTTTGGTCTCCTTTACAAAAGATGAAAAATCGCACTGCCAATATGGCTAGCGTTCATTATGATCAATTAGAAAATACATCATTGGCAAATTCAAAGATTGATGGATATCCCAGTTTATTAATGGTAGGTAATGATAAAAAACCTGCTACGTTTGATGGTGATATGGGTGAAACAAATGCGATGCCTAACGCAAATAATATGGAAACTATGAAAAAAGTTGTAAGTGCTCCAAAATCAGTAGTAAATAATACAGTTTCATCATTAAATACTAATGATTTTAGAACACCTATGAAATCTGTATCAAATTCTCCTCTTTCACCTTTAGTATCTCCATCAAATATTCCAACAAGTGTTTCTCCGGTTATGAGCGTAACACAAAAAAATGTATCAAATTTAAATGTATCAAATATATCTCCAGAATCAAATGTATCTAATTTAAATGTATCAAATATATCACCAGAATCAAATGTATCTAATTTAAATGTATCATTACCACCAAATATTGAATCTGATGTAGTAAATTCTACAAATAAAGCAGTTAATCTTAATAAAAAAAATAAACAAGGGACAACACCTCTTCTTGAAGGTGGTGGTCTATATAAACAGTTATCATATAAAAAAAATAAGAAAAATCGCCAAACTAGAAGACGTAAATCTAGTAAATACTCACGCAAAAATTAAAAAAATTGGATCACTTTATTAATAAGGATAAGTATTCAAAATGGTATCATTTCATATCTTAGATTGCTACTCACAAGATAGTGAAATTACAAAAGAAACAGAATATGAAAAAGAGATTAAATATATCCCAAATTATGAAAATGAAGATGTGGAGGAGCATGATGAATCTAAAAAACATAAAAAAAAATACGAATACGTCATTCATTTGTTTGGAACAACCAATGAAGGAAAATCAATTCGTGTTTCAGTATCTGGATTTAAACCATATTTCTATATAGAACTTCCCGATAATTTAAAATATACATATACTTATTTTGTCGATATTCTAGAACAGAATACTAAGCATATTCAAAATATTACTAAAGAATATGTTAAAAAAGAAAAATTATATGGATATACTAATAAAATACAATTTCCATTTGTAAAACTATCAGTACCCTCACTTACTTCATTTTATAAACTAAAAAAAATATTCTTAGATCAAAAAAATAATCCAATATTCAAATTTAATGATAAGTTTCTAAAAGTATATGAAGCAAATCTTGATCCAATGCTTCGATTCTTTCATATACAAAATCTGAATCCATGTGGATGGGCTACAATCGATGTAGATTATGAAGAATCAATTGATATTGATTATGAAGATATTCATCCACTATCAAATCCTACTATCGCAGTAGCACCATTCATATTTGGTTTTTGGGATATAGAATGTTTTAGTGCTTCTGGTGATTTTCCTCTTAGTAAAAAGAATTATTCAAAAGTTAGTAAGCAATTGTATAATAAAGCAAACAACTATAATGAATTTAAACAATATTTTATTGAAGCCATCTTAAATCCAAATACACCCCCAACAGATATTCATGGAATCTTTCTAAAAAAGGATATTCCTTCGATTACAACACTAGAAAAATATTTATCAGAACCAAAAATTGTGAAAGCAATTGAAAATGTATTTGAATCTAAACAAACGAATAATGATGATGGTGATGGATTATTCAAAATTCTAAATAGTTTAAATAAACATATTCCTATTGCGGGTGATCCTATTATTCAAATTGGTATTGTCTTTTCAAATGGTAATATATTAGGTGATAAACATATATTTGTATTAAATGGTTCAGATCCTATTGCAGATGTTATTGTTCATAATTGTAAAACAGAAAAAGAAATGATCTTACAATTTCTAAAACTTCTTAATCAAGTGAATCCAGATGTTCTTTTGGGATACAATGTATTTGGGTTTGATGAAAAATATCTTTTCCATCGGATGGAAGAACTTGGTATTTCAAAATGTGATTCTCTTCTTTCACTAAATCGTCTCTCAGATGTTCTTGAATATAATGATGATAAACCATATGTAACTTTACAAGAAAAATTTCTATCATCCTCTGCTCTAGGTGATAATAATCTATATATATTAACAACTACTGGACGTCTTCATATTGATTTATATTTCTATATAAAAAGAATTGAGAATCTTGCTTCTTATAAGTTAGATGATGTATGTAGTCATTATATGAGTGGAAAACTCAAAAGTGTTGATATACGTAATAATAATCAATGGTTTATTGAAACAAAAGGAAATAATAGTGATGGAGAAGTTGGTAAATATATAGTTCTTCTTGATGAAATTGGAGATATAATTGTGGATAAATCTAAAATTATTGAGGTTATAGATGGAAAAGGATTTATGATTGAAGCACCAGAAACTATAATGGGTGATTTAGAAACTATTGAAAAATGGGCTATTGTTAAAGATGATGTATCACCAGCAGAAATCTTTAGACTTCACGAGAAAGGTGGATCTTCTGGTAGATCTACTGTAGCAAAATATTGTATTCAAGATTGTATTCTTGTATATCAATTATTTAATAAATTAGATGTATTTAATAATGCGATGGCCATGGCAAATACATGTTCTGTTCCTATTAGTTATATATTCACACGAGGACAAGGAATTAAATGTGAAAGTTTGATTTTCAAAGAATGTAATATGAGAAATCAATTGATTGAAGTATTAGTATCTCCATTACAGAAAGAAGATGATGATTATATAGATGAATCATATGAAGGTGCTATTGTATTGATTCCAGAGCCAAAATTTTATGCGGATTCTCCAGTAGGTGTATCTGATTTTGCTTCTCTATATCCTTCAACTATTATTTCTGAAAATATTTCATATGATACTCTTCTATGGTCAAAAGATTTTGATATACATTATAAGTTTATTCAATATTCATTTGGTTCTAAAAATGCTGAACAATATTTGAATCCAGATGTACAATTCACAGATATTGAATTTGATATTTGGGCTCCAGATCCAAATGATACTAGAAAAAATCCTGAAAAAATAAAGATTGGTATTCGTATTTGTAGATACTGCCAACAACCAGATGATACAAAAGGAAGTCTTCCAGATATTCTTACAAAACTTCTAGCAGCAAGAAAATCAAAAAGAAAAGAAGCAGAAAAAGAATCTGATCCTTTTAAAAAGGCTTTATTGGATGCTGAACAACTTGCTTACAAACTAACCGCAAATTCTCTTTATGGACAACTTGGTTCTCCTACTTTCAAAGTAAGACTACAACATCTAGCAGCATCAACCACCGCATATGCTAGAAAACAAATTATGTTTGCTAAAGATGCGATTGAAGCCTTTTATGGCCCTGGAGCAAATGATCCTAGATGTAGTGTTATGACGGTATATGGGGACACGGACTCCCTCTTTATCAACTTTAACATTATAAATCCAGAAACTGGTGAAAAATATGTAGGAAAAAAAGCAATTGAAGAAACAATGAAACTAACAGAAGAGGCTGGTAAATTTGTAACACGATGTTTAAAGAAACCACATGATTTTGAATATGATAAAGTATTTTATCCATTTATTATCTTTAGTAAGAAACGATATGTAGGAAATAAATTTGAAGAATCAGCAGAACATTATAAACAAACATCGATGGGTATTGCTACAAAACGTCGTGATTATGCGGCAATTGTAAAAAATGTATATGGTGGAGCAATTAAAATTCTATTAAATGAAAAAGATATTATTAAGGCATATAATTTTGTAATAAAGATATGTAATGATTTAGTGAATGGTAAAATAAGTAATCACCAATTGACATTAACAAAATCATTACGATCAGAATATAAATCTGTTACACCACCTGCCCATAAAATTTTAGCAGATCGTATTGCTTTACGAGATCCTGGTAATGCTCCATGTTCTGGAGAAAGAATGGAATTTATGTATATTATACCTAAAAATATTAATACTAAACTTCAAGGAGATCGTATTGAAACTCCATCATATATTAAAGAAAAATCTTTAAAGATTGACTATAAATATTATATTCAACATCAAATATATAATCCTATTGTTCAATTATTTGGACTATTTGTAGAACAACTTCCCGGATATATTAAGTCATCAAAAATTATGACTTCCAATGAAAAAGAATCTTTAGCAGGTAATTTACTATTTAATGAGATATATGCGAAATGTGATAAACAGAATACAATTACTAATTATTTTACTAAGACAATTAAAGATAATGAAGTAAAAACTAGATCTAATACTAAAAATATGGTATCTACTATATCTACAGATAGACAAACCATATTACATTTTCAAAAAATGAATAAATATGCTATTCTAGAAATGAAAGAAAAAGAAAAAGAAAAAGAAAAAGAGAAAGAGAAATCTAAAGTAAAAGAAATAAAAAATAAAAGTAAAAATACAGTATGAATATATTAAAAGTTGCTGAAACAATTGATAATTTTTTACATAAATGTAATACAAATTATACAAATTCTTTAGTTAGAAAAAATCATATATATATTGAAGATAAAAATGAATATTATGATACTATCATTAAATTTGTTAAAAAATATCCAATATTTGATACAATAAAAGTTGTACAATTACATCCTTCCGCAGAAAATGGATATCCTCATACTAGACCTAATAATATTATATGTATCCCATCAAATGCTAGATTTTTATCTTTACAAACAACTCTATTTCATGAAGCAATTCATATACATCAAAGAAATAATAGAACAATTTGGTTAGAATTTCTAGAAAAAGAAAAATGGATCCCTATTGATACAAATAAAATTCCTGAAAGATGGAGAGATAAATGTCGTTTAAATCCTGATACAATTATGGATCAGTTTTTTTGTTTTGAAAATCGTTATATTCCTCTTCCTATTTTTACTAAAGAAAATAATCCACAATTTGGAGATATTAAAGTAATGTTTTATGATTTAAATACTGGTATTTTAGAACATAATCCTCCAGATTCTTTTGTAAGAAAATATGGAAGTAACCGACAATCAGAACACCCATATGAAATTTATGCGGTTCAAATAGAAAATTCTATTCAAAGTAATAATGATATATTATCTTTTTTAGAAAATAGATGGAACAAATAAATTTAGATGAATTTGGAATTATTAAAGATAATACTAACTCTTCTATCTTATTTATTCCATATGAAAATATATTAGGAAATATTATAGATTTTCATAAAAAAGTAAGATGTAAAATTATTTATTCTCATTATAGTAAGGAATTGGTAGGAGGATATGGTATAATTAATTTTGGAAAACGAATTGAAAAAGATTCTATTGTAGAATGTACTATTAAAAGATCTATAGATATTTCATTTAATGTTTTAAATGAAGCAATTATACAACATAAATCATATAATATTCTTAAAGATTATAATTTAGAATATATGATTTCAAAAGTATTTGATATTTATAAGAAAAATGATAATATATATTTTTCAATGCTAACTATTAAAGGAGATTATTTACATGCCTTTTTAGTAAAATCTAGTAATTCTGAAAAAGATTTTATATATTGTTTTCTTCAAATTAGTTTAGCACTCTATATTTTAGAAAAACATATTATATTAGAACATCGAGACTTACGTTTTGCTAATATATTTGTTGTTAAAGAACCTAAACATATTCAATTTACATTAGATGATACTTTATACTCATTTCATAGTAATTTTCATATTTGTATTTTAGATTTTGGATTTGCTTGTTTAGGAACAAAACCTCCAGAATTATATGCTTCTGAAGAATTATTTAACAAAAATGAACGATGTTTTAAACCTGGTAGAGATATTTTTCAATTATTAATTTCTTTATTAAGTTTAGAATCTATTAAAAAAAAATTTAATAATATATTTTATAAT
>Ga0208255_100088_pt1 | contig 12631 bp, 20 predicted proteins | sample CryBogCBH06Jun08_FD_184600 | JGI IMG/M metagenome (GOLD analysis project Ga0208255, IMG submission 184600) | Freshwater microbial communities from Crystal Bog, Wisconsin, USA - CBH06Jun08 (SPAdes) | ecosystem: Environmental > Aquatic > Freshwater > Lake | place: Crystal Bog, Wisconsin, USA... | reverse complement strand
CAATTAATGTCTAATCTATTCCCTTGATGTACCCCTGACACAATCATACATTACTTGGACGGTACAAAGAAAAAAGTATTTAACGCTGAACCAAGAAACTGAACCAGAGAACTACCCCAGTAATAAAAAAAAACATAAAAACAATATAAATGGAAACCCCAGCAACACTAATAGTAACACTAATAGGAATACCCTTAATAATATTCTTTTCAAGTTATGGTCTTCTTTTTCTTATAAGAGATTTACTTAAGACTGAAGATGAACTAGTAGAAGTTCAATACGGAGAATGGGAAGATCAATACGGAAATATTGATAAATCAATCTATAAGGTATATCATAATTTTGAGACAGGCAAATATACCTTGAAGTGTAGCGGATATAACAAATATGAACACTCTATCTATGCAGAAATGGTAAAAAGAGTTTATAATTTGAATAATGGAAAAGGTTAATAGGAAGCCTTCACATGGGAGGATAGGTATAGCATAGGAAAAGAACGTCTCTAAGAAAGAGAAATAAAGAAGTAATAAAACTATATAGACCTGATCATAGACCCGTTTACAGACCCGTTTAGATACCCGTTTAGATACCCGTTTAGATACCCGATTACAGACCCGATTGAATTCCCAATTACATACATAAAAGGAAAGGAAAGGAAAGGAAAGGGAGGATAGGGAAGAGTATAAGAGAGAGGTATAGTGTAGAAAACTGTAGGTAGGGAGGTAAAGGAAAAATAGAGGAAATAAGGGAAATAGGTTAGGTTGTGTAGAAGAAGGGTAGGGCTGGTCCGGAAGCAGAAACCTGAAATTTAGGAAAACCTGTACCTCTCTTGCCTTTTTCCTCTATAGAGCTGGATTTTCCTCTAAAATATTGTATTTTCCTATAGAAAAAAGTAAGAAAATAGAGAAAAATACCTGTCCTGTAACCCGACCAGAAACCCGACTCGTAACCCAACTAGAGACCCAACTAGAGACCCAACCAGAGATCCAATTAGAGATCCAACCAGAGATCCAATTAGAGATCCTATTCTGTCTTTTTATTTCTTTTATTTGCTATTATAGTTGCTTATCTGCCTTCCTATTCTTATCTTTAGGTATGGAAATCAATAGGAATTATACAGAAATTAAACAGGCAGCTAAACTAACTAAAGGGCAGGTATCAACTATTTTCTCTTATGTAGAAGAATCTCTTATCATTCAGCTTACTGAGAAAGGAAAGAAGACGATAAAAGGGGATCTCTATAGACAAATGTTAAAATTCAATAATGATACTGATAAAGTTATGACTTATTTTAAGAATTACTCTCAGGAGATGCAGAAGCTTTATCAGTGGGGCTGGGATACTTATGAGAGAGCAGCTTTGATTAGTATGCTTACCAGGCGCTAGGCCTGGCCTAATTGATTACTTAAGAAAAAAATCCTTTGAACAAACTACGTCTGATTTCTTCACCCTTGCTATTGGGCGCCTATCATCGTTTCCTTTTGATACCTAAATATAAGAAGAAGATACTTCCTAGACAACTTTATTTTATCTTTTTTTTCTTAGACCAAATATAATTTGCCCATATGTAAAGAGAGAGTGCCAATCCAAAGTGCCATGGTGTGGTTTTGTACCAAATAAAAGCCTGCCATGGTATAGTTTTACACCAAATATAATTTGGTTTAAATAAGATAAAATGTTTAGATTTATTTTAAAAAAAAGTTGCTAGAATCAAATTAAAGTTCTATATTTAGTTATAATAAAAAAACAAAAACATTTAGTTATGAAAAAGCAAAAATTTAAAGTAGGTGACAAAGTAAGATTATTGAACCATGACGATATTACTTCTGTTCATAATAATATGATCGTAGGAAATATTTATACTGTTTCTAGGTATATAGAAGACAGTTGGGAATTAGATTTTATATTTTTAGAAGAAATGACAGACGGAGACGGAGTTTATATAAGTAGTTTTGAATTAGCTAATGATGATTTAAAAATAGTTCCTAACCCTATAAAAGGATTATTTGTTCGTGTTTCCTCATTAGAGGAATTAGAAGCCTATGAAAAACATTGTATCTCAGTTGGCTTTAAATTTGGTAGAAAAGGGTATACACCGGTTCAGGAATTTAATAAAGGACTCAGATTATACTCTTACAGTGATAATTGGGAAGCCTGGGTCCTTCCTCTAAATTCACCAGAACATATTGAAATACCTTTCAGCGTATTTGCACTACTAAAAGGAATTACCGTATATAAGAAAGTAACACCTCCACCTATAGTGGAACTGACTATGGATGAAATAGCAGAGAAATTAGGCATCGACGTAAAAACATTAAGGATCAAAGAGTAAAGTTGTATCTATCCTATAAATTACTTATATTTAAATAATGCCATACGAAAGAGATTTAAGAAGTACTTGGAAATATAGCCCGAAACATCCAGCTTTACGTAAAATAAAAGCTCCGATGGTTGGGGCTATATACACGATATCAGAAGGTATTCTAGCAATGTTCTTAGGATATCAAGAAGGAGATAAGAAGTTAGCTAGAGTACAGAAGGTGAATAAGGAGATACTAATCATTCCTGTAAAGGATTTAAAATCAGTACAGCTAGACCTGCTTTAATTTTTGTTTTTTTTCTATAGCAAAGTAAGTTTTTCATAACCTCTTACTAGCGGCCAGGCCCTCAAGGATCGTCATAACTTCCTTGTGGGTTCCGGTTTTTTAGGTATTTTTTTGCTATTTATATAAAAGACATTTAGAGTTGCAGGATATCACTTTAAGCAATTCATCAATAACATATTAATCCTTTTGATAAGGTACCGAGGTGATATCCGGTACTTTGTTGAAAGGATTTTTTTATTATGAAAAAATCAATTCTAGTTTATGCTAGTTGGGAAGACTCTTTCGAACTATTAACAGTAGAGGAACAAGCTCAGTTCCTAAAAAATCTATTCCTTTATAACAGAGGAGAAGAACCAATCCTAAATACATCAGGATTAAAGATGTTATGGACCACTATTAAATTTTCTTTAGATAGGGATAAACAGTCTTATGCCAATAAGGTAGAGGGAGCAAGAAAGACAACTGTACTAAGAGAATCTAATCGTAGGGATTCTAACGATACCGTACAAAATACTACGATGTCGTACGATACCGTACAAAATACTACGATGTCGTACGATACCGTACAAAATACTACGATGTCGTACGATGTCGTATAAAATAACACGATGTCGTACGATGTCGTACAAAATACTACGATGTCGTACGATAAGGATAATGATAAAGATAATGTTAAGGATAGGGATAAGGTAGAAGATATGGGTAAAAATTACTATATTAATAAGTTCGATGAGATCTTTATGTAGTATGTGATTTTAAAATAAAAAAGAATGGATCAAAATAAACTATTCAAAATGCTGGAGGATACTTCAGTGGAGGGGTATCTTAAGTATGAGGAAGGTATTCATACTAGACAGCTGAATGCTATACAGTCTAGGTTAGAGTACATATTACTGAATAAAGAAAGACTCTCAGAGGAATTAGAAACATGGGGAATAGATTTAAATTATGTACTTTCAGAATTACTTAGAAAATCTTCCTCAGATAGTAACTTACTTCGAGTATTATCAACTTTAGTTTCTTTAGGAAAGAACAAAGGAGTAAAAGTAAAAACAAAGATACCTTGGAATGAAGACGGAGAGTACTATATGGGAATTTATGCCGGAAGGAACATTAAGGATATCTTAAAAGAAGATCCAGGGTATGTTATAAGGTTTGTACTTTTTAAGGGTAGATCTTGTTCTAAGGAAGATCAAGCAAGACTTAAAAGAGAAGTAAATACTTGGTAGATTTTGATGTTTTAGATGTTTTTTTGCTATTTATAACAAAGAGTATTTGTTATGAATGAAAAGAGTTTTGAGTTAGCTAATAAGCGGCTTGTACTGCGAATATCTGAGAAGGAAAAAGAAATTAAAGAACTTAGGAATACAATAAAAGAGTTGGAACTAAGACTATCTGATAAGGTTAAGGTTAATCCTACTACTAGAGAAAAAATCATTGCTGAGAGATACTCTAAGATAGAGGAGCTACTAGAAAGTAGAAGTATATTGAATAGTTTTGAACTAGAGTTTTTACTTTCTATTAAGATGAAAAGAACTCTCTCTGTTAAACAACAGGCCTGGGTAGATAGTCTCTATCAGGATAAGATAAATAAAGAGCAATGCTTGTAATGGAAATTACTTGCTATTTATATATATAACAACGACATAAGAGTGAGAACCTTAGTCATTAATGAGAATTATAGTTGGAAATCTAAATTACTAATCGTATATTTCCTAATATTTATTTAAGTCTCTAGGTGTTCGTTCTCACTCCATCCAGAGCAAAGATTGGCCTGCTCTAACTCTAGACAGGCCTTTCCCTTTTGTGGCTGGAACAGAAAGAATAACTGTCTAATCTATTCCAAACTTCTATCCTCATAAGATAGTTGGATCAGATCCAATAAGTCTGTGAAGTGATTGCATTAGTAAGATAAGTTACCTTGATGTAGTATTGGGCCGCTAATATTCAACCTTCCCAGCATCTTCTTTAATTTCTTTAAAGCTTATCTTCTATATACGGCCCACCTTCCGTTTACATTAAATTAAATTAAAATAAAGTTGCTGAAATCAAATTAAAACTCTATATTTAGGTATAGAAATTAAAACAAAAAAGTTATGACAAAATTTAAAACAGGTGATAGGGTAGTTTGCGTTAATAGCTACAGGGTGCCTCTAACTGAGAAAAAAGTTTACGAAGCGTTAGTGGTATCGGATTCTGACTTTAATGGAGCTGGATACATCAAGGTAAGAAACGATGATGGAGAGGAAGATTACTATTCTCCATTCCGCTTTAAATTAGAAGATAAAAAAGGTATCTCTAAGGCCTCAGAAACAGAATTTGATGTCTATATGAAGATGTTAAGAGAACTTAGGGCAGAGAGAGGGAGCTACACTCTAACACAATATGAGACACTACTTGAGTATGTTCTTAGTAAAATTGAAATAAGTTAAAATAAAGTTGGCCCTTCGGGGTTTTCTTCTTATATTTAGGTATAGAAATTAAAACAAAAAAAAGGTTATGACATTACAAGAAGAATTACAATCACTACAAAGCGAATTAGAATCTGCAAAGACAGCAGCTACTGCATACGAAGTAGAGATATTTGAACCGGCTATTAAAGAGATCCAAAAAGCTTTTAACTTGGCAATGAAAAGTGATCACGGGCTAGAAGCAGCTATAAATGATAGCTATGTTTATATCCAGCATCCAGATCGGGCAGTAAAGAGATTAGAACTCTACATAAATAGGGGCCGGGCGGCAGATAAGGCTGAGGTTTCATTAAACTATTACTCAACTATAATCAGGCCAGGTGATGAAGTTAATATTCAATACATTAACTTGGTAGGACAAGCAGCATCAGCCTTGTCTCAAATAAACGAAACTGTTAATACTATATTCTATCCTCAAATTCAAGGAGAACAAAAGAAGTTGAACCATATCTGGTCAAGCTGTAAGAAAATAGAGAGTGAAATTCTAAGGGTTGAAAATCTAATCAAAGTCCAAACTAAAGAAAAATACAAAGAGGTAGGCAAAGAATACATTCTAAAAAATACAGAGGAGTTAGAATGGGATTATTCTACAGGAGAGTATAAAGATACTTTAATCAGTAAGCCTGCAAAGATTGTTCTTTATTACGGCAGATCAAAAAAAGATAAGACTTTTACAAGTAACTACACAATTAAAGGAGTAACCAAAAAGAAATGGACAATAGAAGTCTCAAGATATAGTAACTCTACAGAATATACTCTCTCAGAAGATCTCTTCGAACAGTTTATAGAGTCTGTATATGCCTGGGAGGAGGTACAAGCAGATCGTATTAAGAAACAAGCAGAAGAAGAATTAAAACAATCTCAAAATAAAGTTGGAGCTTAGGCTCTTTCTTTTTATATTTAGGCCAAGGAGGAGGATAGGAGATCAAGGTGAGGTCAAGTTGAGATCATAGTGAGGGCAGATTGAAATAAACTTGCTAGTTTAGTTCCCTCAAACGGGTAGGCGGTAGGGTTTAGGGCCCACATTGAATCGCATATTTCTGACAAAATTCAATATAAGGGGGTATATATTTATATACTAAGATATAGTTAAGAATTTTCTACCCGCCATCTTTTTCTTCCGGTTTCTCTTCCGGTTTACTTCAGTAGAACAGCCATCCCAATCATCACCCAGCAAGTCTTACCCAAGACCCAATCACCACCTACACCCCCTTATGGTTTTAATATATAACTTTTTGTACAGATTTCCAACCACCCTCAGTTTTTTTTCCGGAGAATTTTCTCTATAATAAGCATATATATGTATTATAAATGAAAAAGATAGACTCAGATAACCTGTTCAGTATTTTCTCAGTAGGAGATGAAGAGCTCTATAAGGAATATGGAGTTGAAGATGCTTTACAGAATCCTTTCATACTACTAGGTATGGTGATTAGGGGAGTAGCCAACTACTACTTAATTCATCAGGTATACGAAAGAAGTTTTAGAAAAGAGTATGAATCTGTTAGGGAATCTCTCAAGCTTAAGTACTTCCTTACTCTTGTAGGATACTTGGAGAGACTTGAGGAGTTACAGGATAACACCCTAGTAGATATCTTAGACGAATTCGGACAAAAAGCAGTCTACTTTGCATTTTCAAAAATGCTTTCTTTTTTAGAAGAACAGGAACTGTACGAAAAATGCATTATAGTAAAAAAATATTCTGATCTTTTTCTTTCAAAAAAGTTAAAAAAATCCGTTTAGGTTCGTATATTAAGGTATAAAACAAATAGTTATGACATACGATACACTACAGGCGACCTTCGCCTACTATACTGTAGGCATTCTATTCACAATCCTACTTGACTATAGTATCAGGACTTTTAAGTCCTCCGATCCTCTTACTCTCTCCCAAGCCATACTTTTAATAGCTACCTGGCCTTTTTTTCTTGTAATAAGCCTGATCTATTTACTTTACTTATACAATAAAGACGATGTATAGAGAAAAACTAGACCTCAAAACTGCCCTAGAATGGGAAAGTGAGGGAAAAATTACGATAATCGATCGGTCTAAAACAAAGACCGGATCAGGGATACTTAACCAGAGCTGGAAGGATAACTTCCAAGCACTTCAAACCAAAGCCACACATATTTCCCCAGAACTCCTCTTGAACTATTTCTCAGCCAGGTACGTTATAGAGATTCCTGAGAAGGACCCTAGCTCTGAAGGTAAATTTAGCTGGACATATGTGTATGCAATAGAAAATAAGAATTTAGTTTTACGAATCAAGAACGACACAGAATACGTATATGTCATGGTTAATCCCGGGTATCCCGATCTAGTGAAGATAGGTGTTACCACGCAAGATGTTCTTAGCAGAGCGAAAGGGATTAACACTGCAGGTACGGTTTTTGAATGGGTACCGAAGTTCGCTTTACCTGTCTTGCCGAAAACTGCTTTTAAAATTGAACAGCAGGTTCATCAATTCTTTTCTATAGTTAGGGTTTCTTCCGATCGAGGAGGGGAGAGAGAATTTTTTAAACTTGATCCTTTAACTGCTTTTGACAAAATAAGAGAGGTAGGTGCTTTGTTTTCCGTAGGAAGTCCCGTATATTACTAGATCTTATGAATAGAATTTGGACAGGAGGTAAGGTTAAGGCAAACGGTGGAGACAGGTTACAGGAAACAATATTTCTATATATAAAAATTGCGCGGCGAAAGGTGTTGAGATATAAGAGTTGCTTTTCTGCGTTTTTTTTCATAACTTCTAAATATATTAAAATAATGAATAAAAAAATTAAAAATAATAAAACAAGTAATAAAAAAGATATTAAAATAAATAATAAAATAGATAACATGAGAAATAAAGATTTATTCGAAACAAAATTAACGATGTTCGAAACAGAGGTAAAAAAGGTAGGCTATCTTATTCGTAGGAATGAATTAGATCAAGCTTACGATCAAGTAGGTTTTATCTTAGAAAAGATAGGAGATTTACGTACTTTGCTTAATACGGAACATCAAGACTAATGAGTTTAACAGCAGAAGCTATAGAACAGAATTGGGAAAAGTACCTAAAAATAGCAGATAGATTTATAACAGGCCATCGTAAAGATTTTTTACTTAATATGTATAAGGATCTTTCCGAAGAAATGATTATGGCTCCTGCTTCAGGTAAGACTGCTTTTCATAATGCTTTTCCCGGAGGATATGTTGATCATGTAATTAGGGTAGTTCATTGTGCTTTAAAAGTTAAAGCTCTTTGGCAAGAAATGAAAGCGGATATAGACTTTACAGATGAGGAATTGGTTTTTGCTGCTCTTAATCACGATCTAGGAAAAATAGGATTAAAAGGACAGCCTAATTATATTCCTTCTACAGATAAATGGAGACAAGAGAAGTTAGGTGAGCTTTACACTCCTAATAAAGATCTAAGCTTTATGCTAATTCAGGACCGATCACTATATATACTCCAGCATTACGGAATATCAATAAGTGAGAAAGAGTATCTAGCTATAAAACTTCATGATGGATTATACGATGATGTGAATAAACCATACTACTTATCTAATAATCCAGACTCTAGATTGAAGTCTAATATTACTTATATCCTTCATCAAGCAGATTTTTTAGCTGCTAATATTGAAAAGAGTGTATTGAAAAATAAATAAGCTTAGTTAATTTAAATCAAGACTATGATATCTGTATTAATAACATTAGGAACAGCCTCTTTACTTTTAGGGTATACGACCTTTAATTTACATAGGAAGGTAGCTAAGCAAGAGGATATTATAGAATTTCAAATAGAATATTTAAGAAAGGTTTCGTTAACAATAGAAGAATCTAAACTTTACATCGAACAAATAGATGAGAAAGGTATTTTTAGAGCTGACGATGAAGTAGGAACTTTTTTTAATTTTATGAAAGAAATTCAAGACTCTATTAATGCCTTCCGTCTTCCTGAAGACTATGGCAAAACCAGTAAAAAATAGTAATTATTTTACGCAAGAAACAGAGGATGCAATCGTTAGGTATAACGCATCCTCTGATCCTGTGTACAGAGATCAAATTTTTTCAAAAGAGATCTACTACCCTCTATACAAACTCTCAGAGAATATTATACATACTTTTAAATTCTACTATACAGACGTAGATGATATTGAGGATTTAAAACTCGAAGTAATCTCAATGTTGGTAGAGGAGAAGCTTCATAGATTTGATCCTACTCTAGGAGCAAAAGCTTATTCTTATTTCGGAACAATCATTAAGAGGTGGCTTATCAACTACAATAGCCGTAATTATAAAAAAGTTAAACAAATAGGTTCTTTTGAGGAAGTGAAAGAGTCCTACGAAACAGAAGTGGAAGTAGGGGATATTCCAACTATAAAACTATCCACGATTGTAGATGAGTTTGTTGAAGAGAGTTACAGTAATCTTGATACATACTTTTTTAAAGAAATAGAACAAAAAGTAGCTGATGCGATTCTAACACTATTTAAAACTAGGTTAGATTTAGAGATTTTTAAAAAGAAAGCTTTATATATTTACATCAGGGAGATAACAGATTGTGAAACTCCTACCTTAACGAAAGTCATTTCAAAACTAAAAGATGAGTTCTATCGAAAATCTAAGACCTATATAAACAATGGATTTATAATAAAATAGCACCTTTTTAGATATTTATAATATAAATAGTGTATGGGACTAGAGACTACTATATTCGGAAAAAAAACAGTTTCGGATATTTTTAAAGAAATCTACGATAATTCTAGAAATAAGGATAGGCAAATTAATGCCCTAATAGGAGAGTTAAAGCCCTTAGTAGAGAATATAGGGGATGCTACCCTAGTAGTTCCTATGATTAAAGAATATCTAGAAATAGGAGTGAAGAATGATGAGCATTTAATTAAAATGGTATCTATCGTTCAAAGGATGGAAGGCTCTGGAAAATCAGATCCTTCAGATTTTTTTGATCCTGAGGAGTTATCTAGATTAATGGAACAGAGTCAAGAAATAGGAAAGAGTATAGATAAAAAAGAAGAGAAATAATGGCTTTTGATTCGCACGTAAGTTCAGTTGCTTTAACCTCTAATGGAAGGGGGAATCTATCTACCCCTGCAGCACCTATCATGTACGGGCGAGTTATTGATATTATTTTATCTTTCGACGATCCTAGATGTACTGATGCTTCTAAAATAAACGGAGTATATTATAGAATAACCACTTCAGCAACAAATGAAGAGGATATAGATAAACTGAATTTTGCTTTTCAAGGAAGTGCAACTTCCAGGCAGTTACCTTTAATAGGAGAAATCGTTACTTTATCTTCTAATCCAGGAGCTACCTCTTTGCACAATCCAGGAGTAACCCAAACCTACTGGACAAGTATAGTGAGTGTCTGGAATCATCCTCACCATAACGCCTCTCCAGATACCAAGCAATTAGAGTGGAAGTCTAATCTACTAGGAGTACCGGAACAGAGAAACATCAATCCCTTACAAGCTAATTCAGGGGATTATTTACTTGAAGGAAGACTGGGAAATACAATTAGACTGGGAGGGTATAAAGGAAAAAATTTAGATTTAATTGACGATACAAATAACGGTAAGCCTGTTATTTTAATTAGTAACGGACAAATTAATACAACAAATGGATCTGATTTAATTTATGAGGATATAAATAAGGATTCTAATTCACTGTATTTTCTTTCCGACCATAAGGTAAATCTACTGGCTTCAAATACTAAGAGAGATTCCTATAACACACTCCCTTTGACTTCGGATAAATACAAAGGAAATCAGATCTTGATGAATGCAGATAGAGTCTATCTGAATGCTAAACAAGACAGCGTATTAATATCAGGAAAAGAATCTGTCGGAATAAATGCAAACTCCGTGAATATAGATTCGACTGAGTATTTCTGTGTGGACAGTAAAAAAGTATATTTAGGAGCAGGAGCTAGAAAAGCAACAACAAGCTTTCAGCAACCAGCTGTATTAGGTAAACAGTTAGAAAACTGGCTAGGTACACTCTTAGCTACCTTAGAGACAGTTGCTAATGCAATGTCTTCAGCTTCTGCAGTAGGAGCAGGTGCAGTAATCTCTTTGAATGTTGCAGGACCAAGCGTACAAGCGGCGATAAGTACTTTAAAAACTCAATACGCTTTATTTCAATCTAAAAAAGTCTTTACAGAATAATGGCAGCATATAGCAGTATAGCAGGAACAATAGCAAATCAAATAGGAACCCTCCAGGGAAACCTAACTTCACAGGTTGAAAGCCAACTCCTGACTGCTCTTTCTAAATTTCAAAACGCCTGCCCTTCCTCACAAGATCTTCAAAACACCATAAAGCTAAAAAACAACTTAACAACAGCAGTTAATAGCTTTAGTAGAAGAATCTCAAGCTTAAACTCCTTCGTAAATACTTTAAACGGAACGATTATAGGAGTAACAGCTGCGATTACAGTTATTAAGAATATACCTATTCCGACAGCAATCATACCTCCAATGACAGGAGGTATAGGTATTCCAATTAATATCCTTACACGGTATAGTGATACTCTTATTCAACTAAATAAGACACTAGACGGATTAGAAGCTGATAGTAAAGCCCTATCCTCATTAATATCAGGAGCTACAAGCACAGTTCAAGGACTTCTCGATCGTCTTTCTACTTTAGATTCATTAATCGAAGAATGTAGTAGAACCTCTCCTGACATAGCAGCACTAACAGCATTAGCACAGCCCCCTGCAAATACAGGATCGGAAGGAACTCCTGATGCAAATTACCTATATAAAGGATATACCCTATCTATTATACAAGACCCGAATTCACCGAAAATCGCTCCGAAAAGGTACGCTATTGCAAAGGATAAAGAAGGAATTACTGTAATGATAGGGGAGTCTTCGTTTAGTGCAAATACTCAAGTACTCTTAGATGAGATAAAATTTAGAATAGATAATCAATTACCTTAATACAACTATTTATTATTATGAAACCAGAAGTTTTTAAGAATCTAATAAAAGAAGCCGTTAGAGAAGCCGTTAGGGAAGAACTAACAAAAATTTTATCAGAAGATGTACAAGAAAGAATTCCTAAAAAAACTCCTGAAATAAAATACCAACAAACTCCTCGTCCTGTTGCTCCTAAAAGCCTTTCCCCTGAAAAAACAGGAGTAAATGCTTTACAAGAGATCTTCAATATGACAAAAGCAAGTATGACTCAAGAGGAGTACAGGAATCTAGCAAGTGTGACAGAAGGGCTAGTACAGGCACCGGGATTAGGAATGAATATGATAGAACAGTTTACACCTGCACCAGTACAGTCTTTTGCTTCTACTGAAATAGATTTCGTATCTAAAGCAGCAGCAATTTATAAAGCATCTCTAGAAAAAGATAAAGCAAGAGCACTATAAAAATGGCATTTCAAATACAGAAAATTGATCCTTTAGATTTACAGCCCAGAAAAGCAGTAGGAGTAAGTATACCTTTTTCAGCAAAGGATGTATTTAATTCCACTTATACTACCAAGGATGCTCTCAAGTCTAACCTAATTAATTTTCTGTTAACCGAA
>Ga0208255_100084_pt1 | contig 12910 bp, 16 predicted proteins | sample CryBogCBH06Jun08_FD_184600 | JGI IMG/M metagenome (GOLD analysis project Ga0208255, IMG submission 184600) | Freshwater microbial communities from Crystal Bog, Wisconsin, USA - CBH06Jun08 (SPAdes) | ecosystem: Environmental > Aquatic > Freshwater > Lake | place: Crystal Bog, Wisconsin, USA... | reverse complement strand
TTTCTACAAAACTCCCAGAAAATTCCACCAGAATTTCTACAAAACTCCCATAAAACTCCCATAAAAACTTCCAGAAATCCCACACAAGATTTTCTACAAAACTTCTAACTAAAAATTGAATCGAATTTTTTATTCTACTATTATATTATAATGGATTCTTATAAAGTCTTTGGTATTTATAATGGTAATGATTTACTTTATATTGGTAATACTACAGAATCTTTACTAAAGAAATTAAATCGTTATAAAAGAGTAGAATTCTACAATGAACCTTTATTTAAAGATTATATTATGACTCTTGATGATAAAAATGTTTTAACTATTAAATCATTAGGTGATTATGATGATACTGGATATGATAAATTATCAAGAGAAGGTATGTGGATTCAGAAATTAAAACCAAAATTCAATACTAATATTCTTTATCAATAGTATATAGATGGATACGTCCGATGAACTATTACAGATTCTACAAAATATAGAAGATGAACAAGCAAGTAAAAAGGTTGCGGAAACTATTTCTTATTTAAATAAACCAGAAAAAATAGCTATATCTTCTAATAATGCCGAACAAGAACCCAATGGATATAATCCTTATACTGGTAATGGCTTTGCTACTTTTACTATCAATTTACCTCGTGGTGCGTTAGGTGTCAAATCTGTAGAATTATTAAATGCTAATATCCCACAAGCACAAGCATCAATCCCAGATGAATGTCTTATTTTTTATTATTATAGATTAAAAACACAAACTGATTATCAAAATACTACTACTATTTTTCATGATTCTCCTAATTACGATAATTTGTATTTTATTAGATTATTACCATCATATTACAAACCAGAATTCATTATTCATTCTGGATTATATGGTTTCAATAAAACTTTTAGTTCTTATGACGACTTAGCAACAGAATTATCTAAAGCTTGTATTAATGATTTACTTGCTAATAATATAAATGCCCCAGATATTAATCAAAACGCACCACATTATATATCTGGTGATATATCTCTTACATATAGTTCAAAAAAAAATAAATTCGTAATGACTGGTAATAATGCTTTTACTTCTTGGGCTTCTGCTTGGGATGCTGAAACATCATATTATATTAATGATATTGTATCTTATAATGGTATTGATTATATTTGTATTCAAAATAATGATGGAGTACAACCTCCTAATGTAGCAACATGGGAAGTATATACATCCCCAACATATACTTATTTTTTAGCTGGTTATGAAGACCCTAATGTATATACTCTTGGTAAATCTTTACAAATTGGATTTGGTCAAAATGATTTTGATTTCTCTTTATATTTGGATGGTAATGATATTTTTAGACTTTATAGTATTCCAGCACAACCATGCTTACAGTATCAAACATTAAATCTTAGATTAGGATTTACATTCAATGGTATTTATACTTGGACTAGTAATATGAATATAGGTATAAATCAAAATATAAATGTAGGTAATGATGTTCTAATATCTTTATTTAATAGATTACGTCCTGTCCCTATTTACACTGGTGTATTTGGTTTAGGAGCAGGACCTGCTATTATTTATGATATTGCTGGAACACCTTATGAAGACCCTACATATACAGCTGATTCTTATGCTAATCTTGTTTATAGTTCTATTGTAAATATTTATTGTTCTTTTATCGGACCTTCTACGACAGATACACAACGCAATACTAATTTATTATCTATTGTTCCATTTAATGCTGGTAATCTTGGTATTACATTCTATGAACCAAAGATTAGTAATAAACTTACAAAAATTAGTAAAGATATTTATTCTATGTTCTTTGAATTCCGCAGAGAAGATGGAGAATTATATTATTTCCCTAATTCTGCTATCATTACTCTACAACTCGCTTTATCTTACGAATAAAATATATTTCTTTAATATAGAATAAAAATGGTATTTACATATCATCCAGACCGCTTATCAGCTGATGCTTTTTCTGATACTAATCTTAAAACTATTAATCGTTCTGGTCTTTATAGTCGTTTCACTAACACTCTTTTACAACCTATTACTAATGTTAAAGGATTACAATTATTAAGAGCCAATTTTGTAAATAGTGCTTTACAATTAAATGACAACAACGGACAATTATTCTTTTTATATTATCGTTATTCTGATGCCACTAGTGCTGGTATTGCTTTAACCAATATACATTGTGTTAGATTACATACATCTAATTTTGTTCCTTATGCTGGATATACCGCATATACTCGTAATAAATATTTTAACAGCGTTTTAGAATTAGTAACTGCTCTTAATGTGGCTGCTTCTACTGGTGGTGATTCTGTTACTTTTAATCCTACATGGATTGCTGGAGATATTACATTCACCTATGATAGTACCACTCGTAAAATTACATTCACTGGTAATAATTCTGGTTATTATAGCCCTGTTGCGTTTGATGACCCTAATGTTGCTTTATTCTTTGCTAATAATGCTTCTTATACTCCTAAAATGAATACTTTTAATTCTTCTAATAGTTATGCCAGTGCTACTTATCAAGCTTGGATTAATGGCGATTTAATGAATCCTCGTCTTGGTTTTGGATTAGCTTATAATAATAGAGGTTTATGGTTTGGTGCTAATAGTGTTGTTGGATGTGCTTCTTCTACTCAAGTCCCTCAAGCTAATGGAACTGGTATAGAAGCTGATTCTTATCCTATTCTTATTGGTGCTCAGAATCTCAATATCTATTGCAGTATTCTTGGGTCTTCTGGCCAGAGTTCTTCTGGTCGTAAAAATCTTCTCGCTTGTATTCCATTAGAATATCAACCTCTTAATGTTTGTTCTTATACATTAACATCAGTAGAAGGCAGAGAATTAAGTGTTGCTGGAGAAATATATGAATTATCTTTTGATTTCACTGATGATTTTGGAAATAGTTTTTATTTCTATCCCAACATGAATACACAATTAGAGATGAATATCTTTTATGATAAACCATCTGTTGGGGATTATAAAGAATACTTTCCAGAAAAGAAAATGTTCTTACCTTTACGATAAAACTAAAGTAGATATTTGAGATTTAAGATTTTCATTTTGTAATGTAACAATGCTCGTAAGTGTTGATATTTTATAATCTATTATTGTAGAAATACTACTTCTCAATTTGCCATCCGTTGTATTATAATAATCTTGAGCCAGATTTTTAGCTACTTGTAGATTCAAATTAAAGTTGGGTTGAATATAACTCATTATATTATATAGTAATATTTTCTAAGTATCAAAACCAAGACCACCAGAAGGAAAATATCTTGCTAAACATGTTCCTAATTGTAATGATGCTGTATAATTGTTAGCAGTAGCGTCATAATAAATAATATTGTAAGTTGTATAACCAGTAGAAACATAACAACCAGATTGTAATGTAGCAAATGTAGAAACTCCAGTAGTTAATGCAACTGGTAAAGCAGATATACCATCTTGTTGATTAAATGTAGATATAAATCTCCCTGGAGTGTAAAAGATAGCACCATTACCAGACGCAGAGGCTCCACCAGATATTTTACTATACACTGCTTTTTGCTGAAGACCAAAATTACCAGTTCTTGGAAACTTAACATTAGAATATAATACATATCCAAAATTATTAGGACCATTAGAACCAGCACTAGAACCTGCTATAATAAAAGTAGATTGAGGAACTCCAAATAATGTAGAATTGAAATTGACAGGTTTATTATTGACACTACTCAAAAATGTAATAGGTGATGATAATATTATTGTATTTACTTGTGTTGCGTTAAGTGTATTAGTAGAAATATTAATAGTAGATAAAGCTTTGACATTAAAAAGAGTATTATTACTTAAATCAATATTACAAGAAACAATAAAATTACTACCATTAAATGCTATATTTGCTTTCTTACCATTATCAAATTGTATAAATGGATTTGTTGTACCATTTACTATTGATAAATTGCTATTGATTAATGTCTCATTTTCAAGATATAAATGATTTGTTCCATAATTAGTTTCTGAAATTATTGAACCATTATGTAATTGTATAGTATTAACATTACAGATGGTATTTATATTAGAAATATTATTAGATTGAAAATTAATTCCAGCATTCATTATAAAAGGATTATCCACTGTGATATTTCCACCATATGTATAACTTCTTAGAGTATCAAAATTACCTTCTGGTGCGAATACATAATTAGCAAATAAATTATTTACATTACTAATATTATTTACATTACTAATATTATTATTTGACATATCAATATTACAACTTATAATAAAATTAGAACCATTTCTATTCTGACTTATAGAAATTTCTCTTCCATTATTTAATGTTAATGTTGGATTTGTTATACCTTCATTTACTATTACTAAATTAGATAATATCATTGTATCATTAGATAATAATAAATAATTTGAACCTCCATAATTTGTTTCTGTTATTATTGAATTATTCTGAAGTTGTATATAATTAACATCTATTATATTATTTGCTAGAAGATTAATATCATTATTAAATCCAATATAAGAATTACTAATTGCGGTTAAGAAGTCTGTTGATATTCCATTGCCAGGAAAACCAACATAATCTCTTTGATTAGGATTTATAGTATCAACTCTTAACTCTGGGTCTATTACCACCGAAGCATTATAATTAGGATTAATAGTATCAACATATATAGCAGTATCAAAATGTATTTGGTCTTGGTCGTTATATAATCGTAAATAACCATCTACACCATTTTGTATAAAAGTATGTGCACCATTGCCATTAATATTTAAAATATTTATATTATTAATAGAATTATAACTCATATCAATAGAACTATCAAAATAGACACCTCCAACATCATTTGATATATGAAGATTACCTCCTCCATCATTTGATAAATAAGAATTACCATTACCAGAAAGATGTAAAGTATTTATATTACTAATAGAATTAGTATTCATATCAATAGAATTATCAATAAATAAATTACTTGTATGAATAGAATGAATAGGATTGAGACCTGGAAAAATAATATTTGTAGGATAAAGATTACTTACTGTTAAATTAGAAGCATTTACATTACTAATATCTACATTATTAAAAATAAAACGTCCATTATTACTTACAGGATTATTACTTAAATCATAACCTGATAAATCAATATTAAATGTTGTAGTGCTTATACCTTGAGTAATAGATGTTTTATTTAGATAAAAACTACTCACAATAGTAGATAAGTTTAGAATTGGTAAATCATTAAGATTACTAAATACAACATTAGAAGTTGCTGGATCTACATAACATCTATAATTAGATCCGCTAGGAATAGAAGCGAATCCTTCATATTCTACAGGATAATCTGGAACAATAAATAATGGTAATGGATGTGTATTATAAAAATCAGCAAAACCAGAACTATCAGTCCATCCAAATCTTACAAGAACAGAATCTAGAATATCACTTACATTATTATAAAAACCTTGTGTATAAGATGTATTGTCTGTAGCAATATAAACATAATAATTACTTCCATCAATAGTTTCTAGAGTAGTATTAGTTAAATTAATTCTATTTTGAACTTGATTAATTAAAAATGTATCAATTGAGCTTATACCATAATTTAAATAAGCTGGTGTAATGGTATCTGTTGGTGTATATAAATTAGGGTCTATAGGAACATAACCATAATTATTAGAAAGATTTAAATTATTATTAAGATTGATATTAGATGTTGTTAAATCTGTAAGATTTGCTTTACCTTCAAATGTAAATGATGATAGAATAGTTGATATACCTTGTAGATAATTAAATGTTCCAATATCATATTGATTTATTGTTGAACCATAAGATGATACATTTCTTTGGTTCCAAATAGCAGTTGATGTGTATGTGCTAATAGGTGTATAAATAGTAGAAAATTGATAAGTAGAAAATATAGAAGTTGGACTTGTACTAACAAATTGAATTGTGCTTATAAGTTGTGGAAAAGGTGTAATAGTGCTTATCACTGATGTGCTTACTAATTTATATTCATTAGGATAAGCAAAGTTTAAATTATATCCTATTAAATATCTAAAATTCTTTATCATAGAATTAGAAGTATATGCTTGAACTGATTGGACGTTTAATAAATCCATTCCTACATCTCCATTATCTGTTCGTCCTACTACTTCTTGAACTTCATAGATATGTGTTTTCTGTGTTCTATTAGAACCATAATCAGGACTTTCTCCACCATAACCAATCCATAAATCTCCTTCTGTATATACATAAGCATCATCCGTACAAAATATATTCATTCTTGAGCTTAGAATTGGACCTTTATTAGGAACAAAATTATCGGCTACTAAATCTGTTCTCGCACCTTTACCAGGTCCATCCGCTACATATCCACCATTTGTAATTACGTATGTTGAACCACCTCCAAACGCACCAAGAGGAGCATTTTGAAGAAAAGCACAGATTTGAAAAACATCTGCTACACCAGCAAGAGAAACATAACCTCCAAATGAATGAGTATTATAAGTTCCTTCTAATTCTACATTTCCTGCCGCTAGATTAATTCTACTCGGTAATAAATTGCCTACTATTGAATAAGGACTATCCGCATTTATTTCTATTAAAGGAGCTGTATTAGGTAATGGTGTTGATGCTAATATATCATAATTCATTCTCATATATGCTTGAGGACCAGAGCCACCAGTTCCTACATATAACGCACCTCTGAAAGTTTCAGTTTGAAAAAATGGAAAATAAATACTTGGAAATGTAACAGTATAATTATGAGATATTAATTTAGCATTACCAGTTGGAACTAATCCTAATATGAATACACTTCTATATGTATCTAAAGATAATTCGCAATCTTGAAAAGCAAATGAATTAAATACAGATAAAGGATCTACTGCTGTTGTTGCTACATAATATTGGCTATGATAACCATGATAATCTGGTGGAAATTTAGTTGTTGGTTGTCCTATTGTTATATTCGCATCAAGAACAGCATTATACCAATAAGGCGGAAAATATTGTGCTTTTCCATTAATCTGCATATCACCATTAAAAAGAATGCCACTATTAAAAACACTACCACCTCCATTTACTGTTAATCCATTGGTTGCTGTTCTATCACTAACACCAATATTCGCACAAATAATGGTGGCAACATTATTTAAATCATGATTAGACATATTTACATTATTTACTGCTGGATAATTCGCCCAATTACTAATTGTATCTGTTGTTGTAGATGAATTGGAAAAATGTGCTAATGTTGTTGAAAGATAATTTCCATACGTTCCACCTATAGTAGATAATGATAAAAAGTTTGTTGATATTGTTGATACATTTATTTGGGCTGATGAAATAATATTAGCATTTATTTTTAATACATTTATTAAAGCAGATGAAATAGTATTTACATTAATAGATGATGTATTTATTTGTCCTGATGAAATTGTATTTGTATTTATTTTATAACTTGTTAGACTAGATACACTTATTTGTCCTGATGAAATAGTATTAGCATTTAGATTAGAAGTAGATGTATTACTTACTCCATATATATTACTTGCTGTAAATAATCTTACATTACCTATATCGTGATTATTAAGATTAACTGACGTTAATGCTGGATATGAAGCCCATAAAGCTGTATCGCCTGTAATAGTAGAACCAAATAAAGTAGAAAATAAAGATATAAAAACTGAATTTGTTGATTGAAATTGAGATGAAGATATATATCCAGCAGTTCCTAAACCTACTACTGTTGATGTTAAGTCTGTAGAAATTATTCCATTTATTGATGATGTTAATCCAGTTATAGATGATATTAATTGATTGCTATTAATATTATTATTTTGATTACCATTCCAATAAGCAGAATTTATATTATTATTCCAAGACATCTATTGTGAGAGAATATTTTATAAGTCCGGAATCTATACTAAATAGAAATATATATACTAAAGAGATGACTTCTATTTTTGGTGTAAATGTTGCTCCTAATTCTGGAGACAATGTTCAAGGGGTTCCTGTTGGAACAGTTATACAATACGCTTCTGCTACTGCTCCAGTAGGCTACCTCAATTGCGATGGCTCCGCTATCAGCAGAACAACTTATGGTGGCCTTTTTGGATTGATAGGAACTACTTATGGTGCTGGTAATGGTTCACAGATTTCAATTACTTCAATAGGTGGTATTGGAGTGAACCCTACAGTATATACGATGATATGTTCCAATTCAAATAATTATATTGTTACTGGAACTACTTTTACTATCTCAGGTAATTCAACATATAGTGGAACATTTACTGCGGTTTCTGCATCAACAGCAACTGTTACTTTTAATGGAAATATTGGCACTGGAGCAGGTTTTGGCGGATATGCTGTTTTAGCAACTCCGACGACTTTCAACCTTCCAAATACTGTTGGCGTCACTATCCGTGGGTCTGGAACATCATGGAATATTGGTTCTACAGGCGGCGCTGATAGTTATGCGCTCACACCTGCGAATATCGCATCACACAAACACGATACGACTATTACAGCAAATGGAAGTGGTGCTGCTTCTGGTGGTATTTCAACTTCAGCGCCTCCTACTTCTGGAACATCATACACAACTGGTATTATCTATGACAATACTGGTACTCAAGTCACTGCTGCTGGATCTAATGGATCTTCATTCTCAACTCTCAACCAATATTTAGTACTCAATTACTGTATTAAATACTAATGTTACTATTCAAAAAATTGGATAATTATAATCTAATCAATTAGTATATGAAATTCAAAAACAAGAAGTATGAGGTTCAAGGCAATACCGTTTCTATTGATGTGCCTCCTGATGTAGAAGTTCCAGTAGAAAAGAAAAAAAGAGAAATATCCGATAAACAACGAGAAAATCTTAAAAAAGGTATGGCTGCTCTAAAAGCTAAACGGGAAAGTCTTTCTAAAGAACAAGAAGAAGAATCTGCTCCAGAACCTGTTAAAGCAGTTGCTCCAGCTGTTGCTGCTCCTGTTGTTAAAAAGACAAGAACTCCTTATGTTAAAAAGTCTTATGTTGGTATGGATGATTTTAATAACTTCAAGAATGAACTCCTTACGACACTCAAGCCTACTGTTATTGAAAAACCTATTGATAGAGTTGTTGATAGAGTTGTTGATAGAGTTGTTGAGAAGCCAGTTGATAAATATCTTTCTGGCTCTGAATTACTGAATAAGATTTTTTTTAAATAGATACATAATAGAATGTCGTATAGTCGTGGAAGAGTTGGTGTTGTATCACAAGCAATAGACCAAATACCTTATCTTCGTAATAAGAAAGTATATTCAGCACCAGATGCGTCTTCATTCCATCCTAAAGAAGATGTTAATTTCGTACAACCTTATGTTGTAAAGAATAATACTTATTATTCTAAACCTCGTCCTGCTGGTAATTTTGAGAATCCCAAACATTATCCTATCGGCTTTGTTCCATTAAATCAGAAACCCCATAATGAACCTCCAGAGTTTAATGCTCCATTAATGTTTCCAGAAAAGTTAAATGTTGCTGCCACTAATAATATCTTTATGGATACTGAAAAGTTGAGAAATATGATGACAGGCCATGGTGATGTTAGAGATTATACTAATCCTTACGCTAAACCAGCTATGCGGTCTGAAAGACAAGCATTTGTTTGTATGATTAATAAAGGTGTATAATATAGAATGCCTGTTAAACTAAAGAAAGACCAATTTACTGCTGGTGATATGGATTTTCATGTTAGAAGACGTTTTAAACCATCTGCTGGTTATGCTAAAAAGTTTTATACTTCTGGTGATACTAATCTATTAGGTCTCAAAGAATCAAATCAATATTATAATTATCACGATAAAAAAATGCCTATTACTGGTCTTTAATAAATTGTTCTACATTTTCTACTTCTTCATCTTTAATCTCATAGGGTTTTGATATAATCTCTATTGGAATATCTACTGGTGGAAGCATTTTATATAATTTTACATTACCAGAAATATCTCTGATTGGTTGTTTTCTTACTTGTGCTGGTAAGTCTTTAGGAGCAATAGCACATTTTGTTGTATATCTTGATTTTGCAAAACTCCCAAAATCTATTGTTTCTACTGGTGGAATATTGTATTTCTTAAACCATCGTGCTGGTAATGGCAGACAATCAAAATCTGGTTGATTTTTAATGATTTCATAAAGCTCATCTTCTGTATAGCCCATTATTAAGTTGTTAGATAAGTCCATATATATTATCTTAAGAAAAAAAAACTAAGACAATAATATGAAATGTCCTTCTTTTAAAAACTTCCCATTAGCAATTCATACTAAAGATTATATTTTAACAATGTATCAAAATCGTTATGTTATGAATATTCCTATTCTACAAGGTATTAATCTTACTAAAAAAGATATTGTTGAAATATCTTTACAAGATAATACAATATATATAACTTTCCGGAAGCATCAATCTGAAGAAAATCTCCTTAGATAAAAGATGGAAGCTTCTAAACACTGTAAAAAATGTAATACTCTTTGTGTTATAGGAAATTTCTATAAGTCAAAGAATAAGTCTTATCTTGATGGAAGAATTGATTGGTGTAAGAAATGTATTAAAGAATATAAGAAAAGACCTGATACTAAAGCTGTTTATAGATTTGAACTGAAAGAAGTTATTTTTTCTTTTGATTAATTAGATGGATTATATTGTTGCTATACCATCATATCAAAGAGCTAATTCTTTAAAAGTTCATACATTAAAAGTTCTAGAAGATGGTTTAGTTGATAAAGATAAAATTCATATCTTTGTTGCTAATGATGAAGAATATATCACTTATAAAAATATTCTACCAGAATATAAAATTATTGTTGGTGTTCTTGGATTAAGAGACCAAAGAAACTTTATTAGTAATTACTTTCCACAAGGTTATAATATTATTTCTATTGATGACGACATTGAAAAATTCTACCAGAAAACTTCTGGAGAACTTGTTGTCATACAAGATTTAGATTCTTTATTTATTAATGGATTTCTTGATATTATTAATAGCGATTTAAAACTCTTTGGATTCTATCCAGTTCTTAATAAATTATTTATGAAAGAAATTATTACTGCAGATTTAAGATTCATTATTGGTTCTTGTTTTGGATATATTAATTCTGGTATCTTTATTAACGTCCATGAAAAGCAAGATTATGAAAATAGTCTCTTGTATTATTTAAGAGATGATGGAGTCATCAGATACAATTATATTTCTATGAAAACTAAATATTATAAGAATAAAGGAGGATTACAAAGTGGTGGTTATAAAGATAGATATGATAGACAATTAGAAGCAGTAAAATATCTTTTAGATACGTATCCAGATTATTTTAAGAGAAAAAAAAGTTATAAGAGTGGGTTTCCAGAGATAAGATTTATTTCCCAAAAAAATTGATTATATGAGCCACAGTAGTCATGTATTACAAAAATGAGTAGAATTATTAATAAAGTACTTCCAGTTTCTTATATTAAAGATGATGATGGTTGTTTAATTGTTAATATAGATATTAGGCGACCAGCACCAGATACTATAGGATATTATTCTAACAAATTAGAACAAATGAATAAAAAGAATAGAGCAAGAGCAAGACTACAAAAGAAACTGTTAGATAAAACTAAGTAAAATAACTATATTCATAATTAAATATATCTTCTATTTTTTGTATTTGTTTTTTTTTTAAACAATCATCTCTATATTTTATTGCCTCTTCAAGTGTATAAAAAGATTTATATTTGTCTTTAAGCAATACACAATATAAATTCCTATTCTTTCCTTTTCTAATTAAAATATTTATATGGCCTGATGCTCCTACTTTACTTATAGTCTTATTATTAGAATTTTCTTTTGGTGTAGCCCATCTTAAATTATCTATTCTATTATTTGTTCTATTTCTATCTATATGATCTACAAATGGTTTATTTTCTGGATTAGGAATAAACATTTCTGCTATTAATCTATGAATCCTATAACATTTATAATTTATTGTAAATGTATAATATCCATTTGACCCTAAACATGGAGAAAAGATTTTGGTTCGGTTCCATTTAAAACTCTTTATTCTACCAAAAGATGATATTTCATAATCTGGACATCCCTCTATCCTTTTCCAGACTTCCACAGGTTCCATTCTAATACAATACTCTTGTCATTATATAAATCAATTTTTTACAAAAAAATATTTTTCAAAAAATTGATTTGAATAAAAATATTTTTTTAGCATGGAAGAATCTGATTTATATAAAAGATTTCTAATAGGATTAAAAGATATATATGATTTATCTTTTAATGATATAAAAAGCTGGGAATATGCTGGTAATAATGACTCTGGTAAAATATATTATTATTTAAGATTCCCTAAGTCAAAGAAACTACCAGAATATGAAGATAAATGTATCTGTGGTCATCCTATTATTAAAAATTGTTATATTACAGATGGTAGAAGAATATTAGTTCTTGGTTCTTGTTGCGTTGAGAAGTTTATGCCCAATGGAATTAAAAGACGTTGTTCTGAATGCCACCAACCTCATAGAAATAGAAAGATTAATAAATGTAATGAGTGTAGAATAGGTTATTGTGATATTTGTAATACTACTATTGACCCATTTTATAAAACTTGTTATTGGTGTAAAGTTAAAAAATAGGAAACAAGAGGAACAAGAGGAAAGAAATATTTTTTTTGAGTTGCCTTTTTTTTTTGAAACTTTTTGGATTTTGAAAAAATGTTTTGACCCCCCCATCCAAAAAGCTATGGGGGTCTAAAATTATTTTTTCAAAATTGGAAAACGGCTGGAAACTTGTTATGGATGCAAAATTAGAAAATAGGAAACTAGAGAAACAAGAGGAAAGAAATATTTTTTTTGAGTTGCCTT
>Ga0208255_100083_pt1 | contig 12950 bp, 9 predicted proteins | sample CryBogCBH06Jun08_FD_184600 | JGI IMG/M metagenome (GOLD analysis project Ga0208255, IMG submission 184600) | Freshwater microbial communities from Crystal Bog, Wisconsin, USA - CBH06Jun08 (SPAdes) | ecosystem: Environmental > Aquatic > Freshwater > Lake | place: Crystal Bog, Wisconsin, USA... | reverse complement strand
TGGTGTTTCAGGTACCAGTGGTTCGGGATTTGTCACTGGCGTCACTGTACTCTACAAGAACGGCACAACTACAGCCATTGAAGAGACCAGTATTCCAGTGACAACCAGTATCGGTTCCACTACTGGTGCTCGAATAGTATTGACTTCAGCAGCTGATGCCCCGGCTTATACTGGTTCAGAAACATTGTGGAACAGTACCACTACCCCATTGGCTGCCAACGACGCCACTGTGACTGGTTGGGGAACTCAGGGTGCCATCAAATGTGACCAGAACAATTACTCTACCGGTTATTTGCCAGTGGGTCCAAATTTGACTGGCCAGGCCAGCACACAATATTTTACCTTCCGTTTCGCTCAGAATGCTCTGGCTAAATTTAATATCCAGTATACCGGCAACGTGGCCAACATTCTAGTGGCGGCACCAGGAACAACCATTGACAGCACCAGTGGATTGAGTGGATGGCTAAGAACCGATCAGACATATGCCGGCAGCGGGGCACCAGGCACCAACGGTGGTAACGGCAGCAACGGTTGCATTGTGGGTACCTTGCCGGTTTACAATGCCTATACAGCCAGTAACGTAAACGTATCATTTGGTACAGTAAATACCAGCGGCAGTACCAACCACTATGTGTATGTGCGTGTGAAACTCAACGCCGGTCAATATCTGACTACCTTGGCCATACAGCCATCATCAACGTAATAATTTAAAGAGACACAAGAATGACTATATCGCAAACCCAGATTGTTGACTACCTATACAAAAAAGTAGGTTATGGAGTAGCCAAGACTGATACTTCTACAAACAAAGGACCAGCTAACGAAAGCAACGCCAGTCCATTGTTGTCTCCTGGCACCACAATTTATCAACAGGATTATCTGATTCCTCAGTATAGTGCATTCAGTCAATTGACTGCCAATAGCACAGTGACCGCGATATATCGTCAGAGTTTGAGCAGTGTAGTTCAGTGTGTGGCACTGGCTGAAGGTATTGCCAATGAAACCTGGACCACTGGCTATACCGACTGGATTCCGCCCAGCCTTGGTGGATCTGGATATCTAATTAACGTATACGTGGGCCCGGCTGGTAACCCCAATAGCGCTGAAACATACACTCAATTGAACATCAACGGTAGTGGTAACAGCGATAGCTGGCAGTTTGATTATCAATCGGGCATATTAAATTTTGGTGATACCAACGTACCTACCTCCGTGGCCGGTAATGTAATCTATATCGAAGGCGCTCGCTATACTGGTGTCAAAGGTATCAGTACCTGGTCCAATATAGCAGTGACTGGTAATATCACCAGTACGTCGGGTAATGTAGTACTGACCAACGGCAACGTCTATGCTCAGAACTATTATGGCACGTTCCAGGGTACATTGGGTAGTGGCACATCAATCAACTTGGCTAACGTGGCATCTTATGATGTAATTACACCAGTAAGCACCTCAACCAATACTTTCTATCCAGAACTCAGCAATCTCAGTGTCGCCGGCAACAGTATAACTGGTGTCAGTACCAATTTGTCGTTTGTGCCCAGCAGCGGAACATTGACTACAACCATATTCAGCGGCAATGGTGTATTTACCACTGCGGTTGCCACTAACCTATCATCAGCCAATGCCGTAATAACCGGCGGTTATGTCAACGGCCTGGCCAACTTGACAGCCACTACTGCACAGGCCACTAACCTATCCAGTGGTAATGCTGTAATATCAGGCGGTTATATTACCGCCCTGGCGAACGCCACCATTACTACCGGCAACGTCAGCAGTTTATATGCCACCACAGTCAATGCCACCGCTGGCAACGTCACCACTGGTTATTTCGGCAGCTTAAATACAGCCAATGCTGTAATATCAGGCGGCTATATCTCAGCACTGACTAATGCCACTATTACTACCGGCAATGTCAGCAGTTTATATGCCACCACAGTCAATGCCACAGCTGGCAATGTCACCACTGGCTATTTTGGCAGCTTGAATACAGCCAATGCCGTAATAACCGGCGGCTATATCTCAGCACTGACCAATGCCACCATTACTACCGGCAACGTCAGCAGTTTGTATGCCACCACAGTCAATGCCACTGCTGGCAATGTCACCACTGGCTATTTCGGCAGCTTGAATACAGCCAATGCTGTAATATCGGGTGGCTACATATCGGCACTGACCAATGCCACCATAACAACTGGCTCAATTACCAACCTAGTTACAACAACTGCGGTCGCCACTAACCTATCATCAGCCAATGCCGTAATAACCGGCGGGTATGTCAATGGTCTGGCCAATTTGACAGCCACTACTGCACAGGCCACTAACCTATCAAGTGGTAATGCTCGAATCACCGGCGGTTATTCAGACAATTTGCCCATTGGGGCTAATATAGCATCTACTGGTGCATTTACTTCATTGACTGCGTCTGGCATTACCACGGTGACCAGCAGTGCCCCGGCTACTAGTACCACAACCGGTGCCCTGCAGGTAACTGGTGGCGTTGGTATCGGCGGGAACTTATGGGTTGGCGGTGTTACCAATATCAGTGGCAATGTGACCATTGGTGGAAACTTGTCGGTGACTGGCAATAGCGTCAGTATTGGTGCCAGCACTTTGAGTATCAATGACCCTATTATCAACTTAAATACACCAGCTGATCTTACACCACTGACAGTGCCAACCACAGCTGATATTGGTTTAAAATTCCACTATTATGATTCAGCTGACTCGGCAGCATTTGTTGGAAGAACAAACGCTGATGGTTATCTGACTTGGTGGTCAAGAGGAACCGATACTGCCAACGTATTCAGTGGTACAGCTTATGGTACAATTAAAGCTGGTGCACTAATCTTGGCCAATTCACGTGTTGTTGGTGGCGGGTTAACAGCCAACACTGGCACAATGCAGGTGTATGGTGATGGTTCAGTCAGTGGCAACCTATTTGTCGGCGGGAATTTAACTCCGGGTAACGTATCAGTGAGTATGACCACTGGTACAGTCATGGGCAACGTGGCCAATTTTAACTACATATACGGTACTATATACGGTACATTATCTGGGACCACATCCACTGCCAACGTGTCGTTGTATCAACAATTGGCCAATGGAACCAATAATCAGAGTTATTATATTCCGTTCTACGACAAATCCACTGGAAATGCTTCGGCATATACCAACAGTGCGATAACATTTAATCCCAGCACTGGGGTGTTGTTTAATACCACATTGAACGCAACAAACGGTGTTATAACCACACTGCAAGCCACCAATTTCAATACAGCCAATGCTGTAATATCGGGTGGCTACATATCGGCACTGACCAATGCCACCATAACCACTGCCACCATAACCACTGCCACCATAACAACTGGCTCAATTACCAACCTAGCCACCACCACTGCCACAGTCACTAACTTGGCTTCTGGTAATGTGGCCATTACTGGCGGTTATGTCAATGGCCTGGCCAATATCACTGCGGTCAGCGGCACTATAGCCACAGTCAATGCCACTGCTGGCAACACCACCACTGGCTATTTCGGCAGCTTGAATACAGCCAATGCGGTAATTTCAGGCGGTTATATCTCAGCACTGACCAATGCCACCATAACCACTGCCACCATAACAACTGGCTCAATTACCAACCTAGCCACCACCACTGCACAGGCCGCTAACCTATCAAGTGGTAATGCCGTAATAACCGGCGGTTACGTCAATGGCCTGGCCAATATCACTGCCGTCTCGGCAACCATTGGTACTGTCAATGCCACAGCTGGCAATGTCACCACTGGTTATTTCGGCAGCTTGAATACAGCCAATGCCGTAATATCAGGCGGTTATATCTCAGCACTGACCAATGCCACCATAACAACTGGCTCAATTACCAACCTAGCCACCACCACTGCCACAGCCACTAACTTGGCTTCTGGTAATGTGGCCATTACTGGCGGTTACGTCAATGGCCTGGCCAATATCACTGCCGTCTCGGCAACCATTGGTACTGTCAATGCCACAGCCGGCAACACTACCACTGGTTATTTCGGCAGCTTGAATACAGCCAATGCCGTAATATCAGGCGGTTATATTACCGCCCTGGCGAACGCCACTATTACCACCATGGCAACAGGTACCGCAACAGCAGCCACTGTCAATGCCACAGCCGGCAATGTCACCACTGGTTATTTCGGCAGCTTGAATACAGCCAATGCCGTAATATCAGGCGGTTATGTCAATGGCCTGGCCAACCTGACAGCCACTACCGCACAAGCCACTAACTTCAGCTCGGGTAACATCTACTTTACCGGTACTACTGCCGGCACAGTTAATACCAGTAATGTCAGCCTGTATGAACAAGTGACAGCGTTAAACACCAACCAGACATTTTACCCCATGTTCAGTAATACCAATGTCACTGGTGGTAATACTATATCTGGCGTAAGCACTGGATTGAGTTACAATCCCAGTACCGGCACACTGAGCGCGACAGTGTTTAACGGCACCATAACCAGTACTACATCGTCATTTACCACACTGCAAGCTACTAATTTCAGCAGCGGTAACGTGGCTATTACTGGTGGTTATGTCAATGGCCTGGCCAACATCACTGCAATCACTGGTACAATTGGTAACATAAATGTCAGTGCAGCTAACGTCAGTGGTGCGCTTTATGCCACCAGTTTAAATACAGCCAATGCTGTAATAACCGGCGGTTATGTCAATGGCCTGGCCAACCTGACAGCTACTACCGCACAAGCCACTAACTTCAGCTCAGGTAACATCTACGCATCAGGAACCACTGCCGGTACTTGGTCCACAGCCAACGTGGCATTGAGTACACAATTGGCGACAAGCAGCGTCAATGCATCGTTCTATCCGGCCTTCTATAACATTGTCAGTGGAAATGCTGTACCGTTCACCAATGCCAGCCTATCTTACAACCCCTCGACTGGTATAATATCTGCCGGTACATTCTCAGGTGCTGGATCATTGACTACATTGAGTACCAGTGGCGTAACAACACACAATGCCAACGTGGTAATCGCCAGTGGTTCAGCAACCAACAATAATACAACTGGTGCGCTGGTAATTACTGGAACCGGTGGTATTGCCATAGCCGGTAACATCAACAGTGCCGGCCAGTTGTTTGTTGGATCAGGCGCCCAAGCCACGTTATTGGTTAATGCCATAGCAGTTAAACGTGGTACTAGCACTACCGGTGCCGGTAACCAATTCACCCAGGATGGTTTGATCAATGCAACCAACACAGGTTCCAGTGATTTTACAGCCTATGGCAACAACTATGCTGGACCCAGCAATGACCACGGTTGGGTTGACATGGGATTTACTGGTGATGCGTTCAATGACCCCATGTACACCATTACCAAACCCAATGATGGTTATTTATTTGCATCCGGTGCCAATACCACAGTGGGCGGTAACCTGGTGCTGTCTACAGATTCCAGTGGCAGCTACAATGACATCGTCATAGGCATCGGCGGCTTTTACAGCAATTCCGAAGTTGCCAGATTCCACGGCAACACTACCACCAGTGGTTATTTAAATCTGGCCTATACGACCAATTCCAGCCCTACAGCCAACACTGGCGCACTAAGAGTTCAGGGTGGCACCAGCGTCGCCAGTAACTTATATGTGGGCGGCGCCACCCTACTGAACGGTGGCCAGACGGCCGGATATGACGTAATAGTACGAGGCAAGTCAGACAGTACGCTGATCTGGGCTCGCCCGGGTACGTCCTACGATCAGGTGGTAGTTGGCAACAGCGCAACGACCGCAACATTAGTGACTGGCGCCAAATTGATCATCAATTCAACTGACTCAATGATTATACCCACTGGGTCAACCTCACAACGTCCAAGCTCTACTGGTGGTACGGACACTGCCGGTATGTTACGATTTAACAATACCAGCAACAGTCTGGAATACTATAATGGTACTGTGTGGCAGACCGCCGGTAGTTCGTTTACTGTGGTGACTGACACACAGTTTAACGGTGATGGAGCCACAACCACTTTCAGCAGCAGTAGTTTCAGCAGTGCCACAACCAATGGACTGATAGTCAGTATCAACGGTGTGGTACAGATACCTACTCTAGCCTATAGCTTAACCAGCACCACTATTACATTTACCGAAGCTCCAGCAGTGGGTGATGTCATTGATGTACGTGTATTGACAACTACCAGCACAATTACTGCCATAGCCAGCATCAATGGATATATGGGTGTCAGCGCCGATAACAACGGTGTATATGTCAGTACTGGTACCAGCAGTGCCGGTGTATACAATTGGTTTAATACCGCTGGTGCATTTGTCAGTAATATAGCCAACGTGTCAGTGGCAGCAGCCAATACCATAACAACCATTGACACCATCGACAACACCGTATATCGTTCAGCTAAGTATATTGTACAAGTTACGAATGGCGCCAATTACCAGACAGCAGAATCATTGGTCATCAGCAATGGAACCACTGCAACCATAGTGACATATGCCACGATCAGCACCAATGGCAACTTGGGAGTTATGAGCGCCACACAATCGGGCAGCACCACATTGATTCAGTTTACTGCTGCCAATGCGACCAACAACGTGCGTGTACTAAAACAATACATAATGATTTAATAAAAACCTTATCGGGGAATATGGAACCGGGGATATAGATGGCAAACCAAAATTTTGTAGTACAGAACGGTCTCACAGTGGGACCATTGACCATAGACGCAGCCACTGGTACTATTACCACATCTGGTAATATTGTAACCACTGGTACAACTGTGACTTTTGTCAATGAAGTGGTAACTGGAACCGAGGCAATTTACGGTAATTTGACGGTTGCCAATGTGACGGCCAATGCCACTGGAGGATTAAATCCAGGCGCAGTGACCTTCACTGGCAATATTGTACCAGCTGGTAACGTATCGTATAATATCGGATCTTCAGCTGCCTGGTGGAATACGCTCTATGGCACATCAACCCATGCACAGTACGCCGACTTGGCAGAAAATTATCAAGCTGATCGTTTCTATAATCCCGGAACAGTCGTAATGTTTGGTGGTGTCGAAGAGATTACTCTAGCCACAGCTGAAACCACAGCCGTGGCTGGTGTTGTATCTACTAATCCAGCACACTTGATGAACGGAAGCCTGGCCGGAACCAACGTTATTCCATTGGCACTGACTGGCCGCGTGCCCTGCATGGTCATTGGTCCAGTGGCCAAGGGTGACATGATGGTGGCGGCCGGCTTCGGATATGCCAAAGCCAGCAGTACACCAGTATTGGGATCAGTTATTGGTAAAGCAGTACAGGATTTCCCCATACAGGCCAAAGGTGTCATTGAAGTGGTAGTGGGTCGACTATAATGGCCAATGCTGCTTTTACTGTACAGAATGATTTTTCAGCCACTGGTAATGTGACTCTGGGCAGTTTTTTGACCACGCTACAGTTGGCCAATCTAACCACCGCCCAAATTAATAGCATTTCACCAGTGACTCAGGGAATGACAGTCTACAATTACACGTCCGGTAATATACAAGTGTACACCGGCTCCAAATGGGGTAACCTGGTGATTAGTTAGCCGGCCCCAGATATTTTTAACTATCCTGTACCGAGCACAGGCACTCGACCGCATAAATACCCAATAACCAGGATCAACAATGGCATTAACTAGACCCAAAATCTGGGACCTTGATACCAATATTGAGTATTTCATGGACCCCATCACGGTCCTGCACCAGGGATCTGGTCTGGCCAACGTGGATGTGGGATTCATATTTAACCGTGCCAATGGTCTAGTCAGCAATGTGGCGCTCTATTGGTCAGAATCAGCACAAAGTCTGGTGGCTGCTTACACGTCAGCATCCGGTGCTACCAATACCAATATTGCCGCCACCAGCTACGCTAATATCACTGTGGGTAATATTTCAGCCAATGGATTTTTCTGGGCCAATGGCACAGTATTTTCCAGTGGCTCTGGTACCGGCACTGGAATCACATACACAGCCAGTGGCACTGCGCCCGCCAGTCCACACAATGGTGACATCTGGTTCAACACCACCAGCAATGTAATCTATACCTACACATACGACACTGTCAGCAGCTATTGGTTGGATACCGAAGGACCTTCAGTGGCCCAGGCCAATCTGACTACCACAATCACAGTGGCCAATGTGATCACCACCAATGGTGTCTATTGGTCCAATGGTGCGGCATTTAGTTCAGGTGGGACATACACTGGCGGTTATGTGGCTGGCCAGGCTACATTTGGTAGCAATTTGATAGCTAATTCGGCCGCTGCATCGACGTCGACCACCACTGGCGCCCTGGTAGTTGTGGGCGGCGCCGGTATTAGTGGTACTGCCACTGTGGGTAATATTACCACAACGTCAGGATTATTTTGGGCCAATGGTGTGGCCTACAACGCCCAATCGGCATCAACAGGCAAAGCCATAGCAATGGCTATGGTATTCGGAGGATAGTATGGCAGCACCAAATATAGTCAATGTGGCAAATATCATGGCAACCAGTGGTTACCTAACCGCTTCAAACGTCATGTCCAACATTGCAATAAACTCAATAGGCAGCAACACGGTGGTCAAGATCAATACAGTTCTGGTCACCAACTATTCCAGTGCCACTATATCAGCCAATGTGGACGTTTTTAGGTCTGGATCAGGCTACTTAATGGCTGGCGGTATATCAGTACCAGCCAACTCAACCCTGGTGGTTTCAGGCAAGGACACAGCATTTTATTTAATCGAAGGTGATTCGCTTCGTGGCAATGCCAGCAGTAACAGTGTGGCATATATATCATCATCCTACGAGATCATAAGCTAATATGAGACGAAGCAATGCTGGGGTCATTGGTCCCAAAACTTCTTCCACCAGCACAGCGGCATCCGGCATGTGGAGCATGGTTGATGCACAGGAGAATTCCGGTGCTAGCCAGTGGCCAGTGGTTTATACTGTAACTCCGGACCCATATTATGATTATGTGACACTATTGGTAAACGGGGAAAATTCCAGCAATGGCGCCACTAACAATACGATCACTGATGCATCTGGCAATGGTTTTCCCTTTACCAACACTGGGTTCACCACTGGTACACCCAGCCCATATAGCAGCGCAGACAGCACATATTTCACCACTGGGAATTATCTTACAATCACCGGTGCAACATCATTGAGTACTGGAAATTACACTATTGAAGCCTGGGTGAATTCCACCAGCCTGTCGGTCAACAACTGTATTTTTTCCCTAGGCACCAGCGACTCTGCCGGCAGTTTTATTTTTTATATTGAAGTCACGACTGGAATTCTTCGACTGTATTCGCAAGGGTATATACTGACCTCAGCTTCAGGCCTGATAACTCCTGGCCAATGGTATCACATTGCACTAGTACGAAACGGCACAACCTCCACTATATATCTCAATGGAGTATCAGTAGCATCAGGAACCGGGTATACCACAACAGCTACCACATACGAAATTGGTACTGGTTATGGTGGTGTTACATCCGGTAGCTCTTATATTTCTAATTTGCGTGTGGTGGTGGGCACAGCAGTCTACACCAGCAATTTTACACCAACTACTGCTCCGCTTTCGGCAATCACTGGGACTTCGTTATTGGCCTGTGCATCGTCTCGATTCATTGATACATCACCCAATGCATTTGCCATAACAGTCACCGGTTCTCCAAAAATATCAAACTTTTCGCCATTTCTACCCACCAGTGGTTATACCACCGCCACCAATGGTGGATCGTTTTATACACCTGGCGGTGCGTATATAACAACATCTAATACACAATCATATACATCGACGACAAATTTTACGTTTGAGGGCTGGGCATATTTGACTTCTGAAACAGATAATTTGGCCTTTTTTGCAACGTCATCCGCCTTTTCGTTAGTGCAGTCCACTGGCGGATTGATTTTGCAGTCGTATGATGGCAGTTTTCACAGTTGGGGTTATACAGTGCCACTAAATCAGTGGTTCTGGATGACCATGCAGCGATCTGGAACTACTGCATATGTCTGGGTAAACGGAATTTATAAAACCAGTTTTACATTTACTGGGACCTGGCAATGGAATACATTGGTAAATGGAATTGCTGGTCAACCGTCGGTGCGTGAGGTAGGTTGGTTTGCGGACTATAGATTTTCTAATATTGCTCGTTATAACACATCCGGATCAAATATCACAGTGCCCACAGCTCCATTGGCCACAGATGCCAATACTGTTTTTCAAATTACCGGCACCAATGCCGGCATACAGGATGTAACACAGGAATATACCCTGCAGACATCCAGCACTGGGGTCAGCATATCCACCGCAGTCTACAAATACGGTACCGGCAGCATAAATTTCAATGGCACCACTGGATATCTGACCGGAATTTCACCTCCGGCTCCGATAGTTTTTGGGACGTATACCAATGCCTGGACCATTGAGTTATGGGTGAACCCCACAGCGGTCAATGTCACTCAATACTTGATTGACACTCGTTCGTCGACAGCGTCTACCACTGGATTGGCATTCTACATCAGTACGACCGGTTACCCCACTGTGATAGTAAACAATGCCACACTATTTACATCGAGTACAGCACTATCGGCCGGGGTCTGGACGCACCTTGCCCTGGTCAATGTGGCTGGAACAGTGACATTATACATAAACGGGACGAAACCCAGCACTGGTTCCAATGGATTTACAGCTACCCTAAGTGATCAAAATTTACGAATCGGAGCCACCGCCGGTACAGCCGCCAGTTTCTATGGCGGTTACATGGACGACATACGATTGACCGCTGGTGTTTCACGATATACCGCCAATTTTGTCCCACCTCAGGGGTCGTTGGTCACTTATTAAGCCTGACATAATCCAACAAATAATGATAAATACTGGATAACAAAGGCATACTATGGCTTTTCCAGCAAGTCCCATTGACGGTCAGACAGCAACAGTTAATAATATAACTTATGTGTATTCCATCGCGAATAATGCCTGGACACGCCAGTTGGGCTCATTTGTCATATCAAATGTAAGTACAGTATCACAGACAGTTTTCAGTAATGCCACTGTCAGTACCAGTACTCTAACTGGCGCAGTGATTGTCACTGGCGGCGTAGGGGTAGGTGGATCATTGTATATTACCAATACCGGCGATGTATCAGCTAATCTCGGCGCATATCAGACTAGAACCAACACAGCAATAGCCAGCATTACAACCAATGCCAACGCCAACACTGCTGCATACTTGACCACGTATTCTGGTAATATATCGTCGGGCAACATCAGTACCACAGGTCGGTACACTGTGGCATTTGGGCCATCGTCGTCTCTGACAGATATCAATCTAATAGCCCTAACTCAATCTCTTATAGCATAAACAACACAGTGAGAATCGGAAATGCAACAGATTAAAAAATTATATCGACGAGATTATCAGGGCGAAAACATCATTCGTGATCTGGTGTGGCAATCAGGCCAATGGAACACAACTCCTGAATATGTTCCCAATGCAGTTACCAATCTTCAGATCAGCAATCGGGCTGTGGTCATCGGCAATGGCATCAGCCGTCAGGATCTATACCCCGACTTATTCAGTCTATTGGCCAATCATCGCGCCGGATTGTTTGGTGTAAATGCAGTACAGACTTATGGCTGTAATGCCTTGTATCGTGATTTTACTCCGGATTTTTTAGTGTGTGTTGGACCTACCATGGCTAATGAAATAGCACAGAGTGGGTACAGTGATAATCAAATAGTCTACAGCACACAAGATTCGGTTCTCAATTATCCCGGTAAATTTTATCTGACTCCACAGAATCCACACTGGGATTCTGGAGCCATAGCGGCATATTTGGCTTGTTTTGATGGACACAAGACTGTCTATTTGATGGGATATGACGGTTATAGCGGTGAGGATAACAGTTGGTATAATGTATATGCCGGTACCCCAGGATATCCCAGCCATATGGACCCCAACACTGAAGCATTTACTATATTAAGTCTTAAATTGGTCATGGACACCTATAGCGATGTGGATTTTGTAAGAGTCATGCCCACCCGCACATATTACATGCCAGACATCTGGAAATATCAGCTGAATCTACGACAGATCGACTGGCGTGATTTCGTTGTCGAAGTCGATATCTAACACAGACTCTAGGGTCTTTATTTTATTCATGATATTGTGAAAATTCACAGTTCGCCAGACTCCAGGATGTAACGGTCTCGGATAATCGGACAGCGGTACCCAACAATAACCACGGTGCTCACTATTCAATTGAGGTACAAACTCACTGTCAGTGACAATCACAAATGTATGATAGGTAAAATGCCCACTGTCACTGGTGAATTTCTCCACTGGTACGATTTTATTGGTGGATAGGTCGTGCCCAGTCTCTTCGTAGATTTCACGATATAGGCCAACCACAGTGGTTTCCGCAGCTTCAATTTTGCCGCCGGCCAATCCCCAGGTACCGTCATGACTGTGCCCATTGCGTAATAGCCAAAGATATCGTTTTGATGCCGAGCAATAGATCAATGCACCAGCCGATACTAGAGGCCCAGACTCCACCGCCCGCCGGGATACACGGCGTCGAAACTTTTTTTCCATTGATGATTATTCCATTCGTACTGGAGTCCAGTTGTTATATTTGTTACATAGTTTAACTGATCCACTGTCTGACTGTCAAATACCACGTCCCAGTGCTGACCATCGTATTGCACAATGTCATTGGCATGGGCCACCAGATCAATGTAATCGGAGCCTCGCCAGGCCAAGGCCCCCTGGGTATTGTTGAAACTGCCGACATCAGCAGTCAGTAGATACCGTGTGCCCACTGCCGGTGACAACAGGTAGCTGTTGACATTGACGTTGGTCGGGTCAATGATGGCATTGACCGCCGGAATAGTGTTTACTGGTATAGTA
>Ga0208255_100082_pt1 | contig 13003 bp, 15 predicted proteins | sample CryBogCBH06Jun08_FD_184600 | JGI IMG/M metagenome (GOLD analysis project Ga0208255, IMG submission 184600) | Freshwater microbial communities from Crystal Bog, Wisconsin, USA - CBH06Jun08 (SPAdes) | ecosystem: Environmental > Aquatic > Freshwater > Lake | place: Crystal Bog, Wisconsin, USA... | reverse complement strand
ATATTGGTGGTACTGTTTACTATCTATTAGCTAATACTTCAGGAACATAACATGACATACGGAAATCTTAATGTCGATACAGTAACGACTTCAACGGCTGGCGGCATATTAGGTGCTGGTAATGCTTCTATTATGAAGAATCGCATTATCAATGGTGCGATGGTTATTGACCAAAGAAATGCTGGTGCTAGTGTTACTGCATCAACAACAAGTGCTTTTACATATACTCTTGATAGATGGTCTTATTACGCTACTGCGGCATCTAAATTTACAGTCCAGCAAAATGCTGGTTCAGTTACACCACCAGTAGGTTTTACTAAATATTTAGGAGTTACATCTTCTTCTGCTTATAGCGTATCAAGCACAGATATTCTTACCATCAATCAAGTTATTGAAGGTTTTAATATTGCAGACCTTAATTGGGGAACTGCAAACGCTAAAACTGTTACCTTGTCATTCCAAGTCTATTCAAGCCTAACAGGAACATTTGGTGGTGCATTAAGTAATTCCGCATCTACTCAATATTACCCATTTAGCTATACAGTTTCTTCTGCAAACACTTGGACAACAGTTAGCGTAACAATCGCTGGTAGCACAACAGGAACTTGGGCATCAGATAATTCTGCTGGTTTGTATATTTACTTTGGTCTTGGTGTAGGTTCTTCAAAATCAGGAACAGCAGGTTCTTGGGGTAGCACAGCCGTATATTCAGCCACAGGAGCAACATCCGTAGTAGGAACAAGCGGAGCAACCTTCTACATTACTGGTGTTCAACTAGAAGTAGGAAGTAGTGCTACTGGATTTGAGTATCGTCAGTATGGGACAGAGTTAGCATTGTGTCAAAGGTATTTTGTATTAACAAACCCTTCAAATGGTTCTAGATGTGGTGGAATGTGGGGAACTACATATACATCAACTGCTGGACATTTGACTGGTTTAGTTCCTGTTCCAATGAGAACCGCCCCATCTGTTACTGCTGGTGGCACAAATAATACTTTTTATATGTCTAATGTCAATGCAACTTCTGCTGGCACTTTTGGAACTTTTAGCACATCAACAACAATCGTTGATGCAGAAGTTTCATCTATGACTGCTTCATCTACTGGTCAACCTATTCAATATAACGGACAACTTTCAATTAGTGCGGAACTTTAATTATGTATAAACAATGTAAAGATTCTTTTGGAAATATTGCAAACTGCATAAAACGCACAACTGATGGTGCTTTTATTCCATTTGACCAAGCCAACACGGATTTTGTTGAATATCAGAAGTGGTTGAGCGAAGGTAATACACCACTTCCTGCGGAGAATGAATAATGTCCTTGAAGGCTAAACCAATGCCTTCTTTGGATTACCTTAACTCTATTTTGGAGTTTAAGGATGGTATTCTCTACAACAAAGTTACTCGTAACAGTCGAGCCGTAAAAGGTCAATTAGCTGGTGCGGTATCAGGCAAGTACAGATTAATTTGTTTGCATGGCGAACCATTTTTAGTTCATCGTATAGCGTATTACATGGTTAATGGCATTTGTCCTGAATATCTTGACCACATTAATGGTGACCGCTTTGATAATCGCATTGAAAACCTAAGACCAGCAACTCGTAGTGAAAACGCTTGCAATATTGGTTTAAAGCGTACAAACACTTCAGGAGTTAAAGGTTTATCTTGGGCTAAAAAGCCACAAAAATGGCTTGCTTGCATTAAACTTAATGGCAAAAATAAGAACTTAGGCTATTTTGAATCAAAAGAACTCGGTGCTGAATTTTTAGAATTGGCAAGAGAATTATTACATGGCAATTATGCCAATCATGGTTATAAGGAGAATGTATTTTGTCAATGATAATTGATGGGACTAATGGTCTAACATTTAACAACTCTACTACACAAGCTAGTGCTGGTAGCGTGTTACAAGTGGTAAATGCAAGCACAACTTCTGCAACTTCCAATTCAAGCGGAACACCAACAGCAACAAGTTTAACTGTTTCAATTACACCAAAGTTTGCAACTAGCAAAATTCTTGTTATTGCAACTGGTGGTGATTTAGATAATGTGGCGGCTGGAAGGCAAATTCTTTCATTTTTGTATAGAAATACAACGCAATTAAATAGCTCAACAACAAACTATTCTGCCAGCACAACAAGAATTATTACTCCTTTTGCATTATCTGTATTAGATTCTCCAGCAACTACATCGGCTACATCATATTCAGTTTATGTTTCTTCTGGTACAGCAAATCAAGTTACATTTAATTCACAAGGCGGAACTGCTGTAATTACAGCAATGGAGATTGCAGCATGATTAATTTACATCAAACAATTATTGAATTGCATCCAAATGTTGTTGTTATTAAAGGCGATGTTGCTTACGATGCAGACGGCAATGAAGTAGCTTACGACCTATCCGCAGTAACTGCACAAGCACAAGCTGATGCACAAGCAGTCATTGATACAAAGGCTTCTGCACTAGCTAAATTAACTGCACTTGGTTTAACTCAAGACGAAGTAAAAGCTTTGATAGGATAAATTATGGAATATAAATGGAAAATTTTAGAAGTATTTGCTAAAGATGAAGTCATTACAGGGGCTAAATACCATGTAATTGGCACAGAAGATGACATTTCTGTTGAGTCAGAAGGTAATTGGTATTTTGATTGCCCTACTGCAAAAGTGCCATTTCTTGAAGTTACTGAACAAATGATCATTGAATGGATTGAAGCTGATGCAGTCGTTGATGGCAAAAACCACATCAAAATGGGTATCGAAAAGCAAGTAGAAGCGTTAAAATCACATAAACCTGTGCCTGCTCCTTGGCTACCACAAGTATTTAAACATGAGATTTAAATTATGACAACCCCATACGACATTGTTTCTAGAGCATTAAAAGACATAGGCGCATTAGAGGCTGGGGAAAGTCCTAGCGCAGATGCTGCTCAAGATGCTTTTGATATGCTTAACGACCTTGTAGATCAATGGTCAAACGAAGAAATGATGGTCTATTACAAGAACGAGATTGTATTTCCTATCGTTCCAGGTCAAACTCAATATACTATTGGTCCTGGCGGTCAAATAGGCGCAATTATCACAGGCTCAATTTCAGGCACAACTTTAACTGTTACAGGCATTACTTCTGGCGCAATAAACGTAGGGCAAACCCTTAGTGGCACAAGTATTACATCAGGAACTAAAATTGTAGCTATGCTCACAGGCGCAGGAAACAACGTCAATGAAGCAGGCACATATCGTTTAAATATTAGTCAAACTGTAAGCTCTGAAACTATTAATCTTTACTATCAACGCCCATTAAGCATTGATTCAGCTTTTGTACGAATTAATACTAATAGTAATGGTGTACCAATTGTAAATGGTGGTTTGGACTACCCAATCTCTATTCTTGCAGTAGAAGATTATCAAATGATTGGTTTAAAGACTTTAAATGGGCCTTGGCCTAAAGCTCTTTATTATCAGCCTAGCGAAACATTAGGAAACATTTATGTATGGCCTAATCCATCACAAGGCGAAATGCACATCTTTACAGATAATTTGTTTCAAAGCTATACAAACTTAAATGATACGATTATTCTTCCACAGGGCTACACAATGGCTCTTAGATGGTGTTTAGCAGAGCGTTTGATGCCTATGTATGGAAAAGCTAGTGCAACGCAAATAACGATGATTAATGCCTATGCTGCTCAAGCTAAAGCTACAGTTAAACGCATTAATATGAAACCTGTTCAATCTGCTCGATTTGCAGATGCTATGTTGGCAAGCAGACAAAAAGATGCAGGATGGATTTTGAGTGGGGGTTTCTTTAGATAGAGTATTTGTTCGATAGTGTGATATAATAAAGATTCTAACAAAGGATTCTTATCATGAAAACACTAGCAGAATTAAAAGCAGAAAAATTAAAAGTAAACAGAGCAATAAAAAGATTAAAAGATAACGAAGCATACGCAAGAAAAGTAAACAGAGAAATAGGTGCGCCAGGAAAACCAGCAAACACTCCTAAAGTGCTTTGGAGCAAAGTTGATAAACGTAGCAAAGATGAATGTTGGAATTGGAAAGGTTTTATAAATCATGATGGTTATGGAAGGACTTGGATTAATGACAAAGGCTACTATGCTCATAGAGTCATTTATTCGCTTGCTTATCCAAACACAATTACTCTTAGTGCGCCTAAATTTACAGATGATTCAGGGTTTCTTTTACACACTTGCGACAATCCTTCTTGTTGCAATCCAAATCATTTATGGGTTGGCACTCATGCTGACAATATGGCCGATAAAGTTGCTAAAGGTAGACAAAAAAGATTTCCACAGGATTCTGGCCCACGTTGCAAACTTACAATGGATCAAGCTAGAGAAGCTAGATTACTTAGGAAAAATGGTATGACTGTTTTACAATTAATGGAAAAATTTGAATTAAGTCGTGCTAGTATGAAAACCTTGTTACGTGGTGATTCATACAAGGAAAGCGAATAATTATGGATTTTGGCTTTGTTGGCGCATCGTACACAGCTCCGTCTATTTATCAGGATGACCAAGAGTGCATCAATTGGCGGCCTGAAATTGACCCAACTAAAGGTCAAGGCGCAAGAGGCGTTGTTGCTTTATACCCTACTCCTGGTCTTACTAACGTAGTAACGCTTCAAAATTCTCAAGTTGTTCGTGGCATGAGAACAGTAAGCGGTGGAAATTATTGCGTTGCAGTATGTGGCCCATACGTTTACGTTTTAAATTCTAGCTTTACCCCTACTATTATTGGGCAATTAAATAGCTCAACAGGTCAAGTAGGAATTAGTGATAACGGCACAAACGTCTATATAGTTGACGGATCATATCGCTATACATGGCGCATTTCAGCACCTAGCGCAGCAGTATTTCAAGGCACAATTTCTGGAACAACTCTTACAATAACAAGAGTAATTAGTGGCACAATTGCTGCAAATCAAGCATTGTTTGGTATTGGCGTTCCTAACGAAACAGTCATTGTTAGCGGTAGTGGATCAACTTGGACAATTAATAACACAGCTACTATTGCAACTGCTATTCAAATGAACTCTGCTGCTGTAGCTGGTGTTATAACTGCTTCTATATCAGGGTCAACCCTTACTGTAACAGCCGTCACAAGCGGAACAATTTACCCAGGACAAACTATTCAAGGAACAAGCGTAACTGCTAATACTGTAGTAACAGCTTTAGGCTCTGGAACTGTATTAAGTCAGTCTATTGCTACAGGTGGCACAGGATACGCTGTAAACGACACTATAACTGTCTTAGGCGGTGTTTATGGATCAAGCCCAGCTACTTATACTGTATCAACTATTTCAGCAGGCGTTGTTACTGGATTGACTCAAACATTTGCCGGTCAATATACATCTACTCCTACAAACCCAGCCTCTACATCTACAAATGGATCAGGAACAGGGTTAACCCTTAACCTTACTTTTGGTACAGGATCAGGTTCAACAGGTAATTATGTAGTAAGTGGAACACAAACTGTTTCATCTGAAACAATGTATTTGCTTAACTTTAGCGTATTGCCTAGCTCTGATGGTGCGTTTAGCGGTGCTTCAATTGTAGATATTGTAGATAACTACTTTGTTTACAACAGACCTAATACTCAACAATGGGCAGCTTCTAATCTTTTAAGCCCTATTACTTATGGATTAAGCTATGCAAGCAAGTTTACAGGGCCTGATAACCTTGTTTCTTTAGTCTGCGATCATGGACAAGTCTATTTATTAGGCGAACAAACTTCAGAAGTATGGGCAGATCAAGGTACATTTCCATTTGCTTTTCAAAGAATTCCTGGCTCATCAAGTCAACATGGTTTAGCCGCAGCAAACTCAATAGCTCGTTTAGGCAATTCTTTTGCTTATGTAGCTAAAAACAATCGTGGGCAAGCTGAAATAGTCATTATGAATGGATATTTTCCTCAAAGAATATCAACTCATGCTGTAGAAAACACTCTTGTTAATGAAAGCATTTCTGATGCTATTGCTTATACTTATCAATTAGAGGGTCATGAATGCTATGTAGTGACATTCCCTAGCCTTGATATTACTTGGGTGTATGACATTACAACTCAGTTATGGCATAAATGGTTATGGACAGATAGTCAGAATAATTATCATCGTCATCGCTCAAATTGCTCTGCGTTCTTTCAAAACGTAGTTTTAGTAGGCGATTGGCAAAATGGTCAAATTTATCAATTAGACCCTAACAATTACACAGATAATAGCGATTCAATCCGCAGATTGCGTAGATGCCCACATTTAACTACAGACTTACAACGTCAATATTTTGACGAATTACAAATACAATTTCAGCCAGGCGTAGGCTTAGAAGGTATTACCGATCCACCTTTAAATGCTGAAACTATTGGTGCAAACCCTCAAGCTATGTTACGTTGGTCATCAGATGGTGGCTCAACTTGGAGTAACGAACATTGGTCAGGCATTGGTAAAGTCGGAAGATACAAAAATCGTATTATTTGGCGCAGATTAGGCTGGGCAAGAGATCGAATCTATGAAGTAGTGGTTACAGACCCTATAAACGCTGTAATCGTGTCTGCTAACCTTAAAGCAAGCGCAGGGGAAAACTAATGGCTAATGTCTTATGGGGTAACAGTCAATCGAATAGTTACCCGAATACACCTGTTTTAGACGAACAAACAAAAATGCCTACAAGGGCATGGCAACAGTATTTTTTGAATATATTGAACTTTACAAGCGCAACAAACGCAACAAAAGGGACAGGAACGCTTCCTAGCAATCCTGTGGGCTTTATTAATATTACAGTAGCTGGTAAACCTTATAAAGTGCCTTATTACAATGTCTAATTTACAAGTAATTACCGAAGAAAAAGTGCAAACTCTTGAAAAAGAGTTTTTAAAACAAGAGCAAGTTGATTGTCCTGTAGTGCATCGCTTTGGCCCTAATATCTATATTCGTGAAGTAACTATTCCTGCTGGCACATTATCTATAGGGCATCATCAAAAAACTGAGCATTTAAACATTATGTTGGCTGGCAGAGTCACAATGGTAAATGATGATGGTTTGCATACAGAATTATGCGCCCCACAAGTTTTTGTATCAAAGCCAGGTCGAAAAATAGGCTATATTCATGAAACAATGGTATGGCAAAACGTCTATTCAACGTCTGAAACTGATGTAGAAAGACTTGAGTCTATATTTTTAGAAAAAAGCATAACTTGGCAAGAAAGCCAAAAATCACAAGATTTATTGCTTACTTTAGATCATTCTAGCGATGTAGCTGATTATTATTTAGCTATTGCTGAATATGGCTTTGATCACGAAACAGTTAGAAAGCAGACTGAAAACACAGAAGATCAAATTCAAATGCCTCATGGCAATTATAAAATGATGGTTGCAAACTCAAAAATTGATGGAAAAGGTGTTTTTGCTACAGGAAACTTAGAATCTGGTGAAATTATTGCTCCAGCTAGATTAAATGGAAAGCGCACACCAGCCGGAAGATACACAAACCACTCTAAAAACCCTAACTCAATCATGATTTTGAGAGATAATAACGATATTGATTTAGTTGCAAAAAAGGTTATAAAAGGCTGTCAGGGTGGCAATTTAGGTGAAGAAATCACTATTGACTATCGGCAGGCTTTAAGCCTAGCTATAAGGAGAATTTAATGTCTGGAGTCGCAACAGCCGTAGTCGTAGGATCAGTAGCTGCTGGTTATATGTCTAGTGAAGCAACAAAAAGTGCTGCCAATACGCAAGCTAATGCTGCTTCTCAAGCACAAGCTAATTTAATGGCTGCTGGACAAAATGCTTCTCAACAATTTACTCCTTATTCCGCATCAGGAACTACTGCGTTATCTAATCTTGCTTCTAATAACGCTTATTTTAATAATCAATTTAGTAATCAAGATTTAAACGCTCAATTAGCCCCTAACTACGCTTTTCAGTTACAACAAGGGCAATTAGGAAACGAGCAAGCTAATAATGCTACAGGTGGCATAGCAGGCGGTAATGCTCAAAAGGCTTTACAAGACTATACCCAAAACTATGCTGGTACAGCGTATCAAAATGCGTTTAATAATTATCAAGCTCAAAGAAGCAATATTAATACTATGAATTTAAACCAAGCCCAACTAGGTCTTTCTGGTGCTACTGGTTCTGCAAACGCTCAATTAGGCACAGCTACAAACGTAGCTAACTTAGGCATTGGCTCTGCAAATGCTCAAGCTGCTAGTCAAATTGCACAAGGCAATATTTATGGTGGCGTAGCTAATACAGCAGGCAATATGGCTGGATATTCAATGTTAAATAGTATGAATACGCCAACAAATACACAAGGAACTGGTATTTGGGGTTCAAACCAGAATGGGGGTGGATCATTTACACCTACTAGCGGCAATTCGTTTGATATAGCAGTAGCATAAGGAATAAATATGGCAATCGGCACAAGCGGAGTTTCAGTACCATCAATGGGTCAAACTATTGATCCTACAATTTATGGAAATAAAGAACTTCCTAAAGGTATGAGTTTAAGTGACATGGTTGATCTTAGTCGCACTTCTACTGCATTGCAAAAAGAAAAGGCTTTGTTGCAACCTGGTATTGAAGCTGGTCAAGCTACATCAAGACAAGCAATTGCTCAAGCGGATACAGCTCAACTTGAAAACAATATTAAACACGTTAATAACGTAATTCAAAGTCAACAACGTCTTTTAACTAAACCTGATTTAACTGCTGATGATGTTATTAAATCTGTAAAAGAACACGCAAAAAACGCTGGAACTTCAGATCAACAAGTAAATCAAGCATTGCAAGGTCTTCCTGTAGGTGGAAATGCAGCAGATTTGCGTAGTTGGTTAGCAATGAGCTTGTCAAAAACTTTAAGCGCACAATCACAACTTGAAAAAGTATATCCAGGTGGTATATTGCCAGGTCAATTGCCTTCTTCTTACAAACCAGAAACACAAGAACAACCAAAAACTATTGCACAAGAGCCATTTAGCCAGCCTGAGAAACTTAGTTACCCTGTTCCGCAAGCTGGTCAACCTAGAGCGCAATTGCCTAGTGAAGAACCTGATCGTCAATATGGTGAAAAAGTAAGAACAGAGCTTACAAATACTCAACGCACTTTTGGGACAAGCAAACAAAACTACGATAAATTAATAGGTCAAGCTGAAATGCTTGCTGAAAATACTTTTTTTGGTGGCCCTGCTGGTACTGCTGAACGTACATTAAAAGCTAAAATTGGTACTCCTGAGTATCAACAACTTTCTAAAGATTTAGCTAAAGCTCAAATTGCCGATATTCAATCAAGTGGCGGTACTGTTGAAGGTGTTGCAGGGCAACAATTACTTGCCCATGCAAACGGCTCTGTAGTTTATGATCCTAAAGTATTGATTGACGTTGCAAGACGTAACGCTGCAAATCTTGAAAATAAAAATATGCAAGCAAATGGCGTAAGAGAGTTTACCCAAAAATTTGGTGATGCTAACGTCAAGCATTTTATGTCTATGTGGAATAAAAACTCTAACGATAATTCTGTATTTGAAATGAAATACATTTTTGATCGTGCTAAAACACCACAAGAAGGTGCTGCTCAAGTTGCTAAATACATTAAAGAATCTGGCTTAACACCAGAAAAGCGTAAAGAATTAGCTACTAAATATCTGAACTTACAGAAGTTAGAAACTACAGGAACTTTATAATGGCTGATGCCTTATACAATGCAATTCTTGGGGAAGAAACGCCAAAAGCTATGCCTAAAGGCGATATTCCTACTATTTCTAATCCAAATAATGTAGGAAATATTAGACCTGTAGGTGCAACATCAGGATTTCAACAATATAAAACACCAGAAGAAGGTATTAAAGCTGTTGATGATCAATTGCGTATATATGGTGAAAAGCATGGTGTAAAGACATTGCGTGGTGTTATTAGCCGTTGGGCGCCAAGCTCAGAAAACGATACAGAAGCATATATTAAAAACGTAGCGCAAAGATCAGGCATTGATCCTGATGCGCCTATAAACCTATCTGATCCTGTTGTGCGCCATCTTATTAGCGCACCTATGATCGGACATGAAAAAGGCGTTAAAAACATTCTTGGTGCAAAATCTGAAACTAAACCAGCATCCAATGATGCTTTATACAATGCTATTTTAGGTGGCGAGTCAACTGCTCAACCAACTGCTCAAACTACTGCAAAAACAGAAGAAGTCAAAAAACCTTTGTCTTATATGGAAAAGTTTGCTCAAACAATGGGCAAAGCAAAAGAAACAAACAAACCATTAGCAGAAGGAATTTCCTCTTTAGCTGATACTGTTTATGGAGTTGTACCGGCTGCTGCTGGTGGCGTTACTTATGCTGCTGGTAGAGCATTAGGACAAACTTCTGAAGAAGCACAAAAAACATCAGGCAAAGTATCTGGATTTTTAGAAAATCCATTAGGAAAAGCTCTTGGAACAACAGAGTCTGCTGCTTATAAAGGTGAAGCGGCAAAACAAGCAATGGAAGCTATTGGTCAATATATTGGCGAAAAAGCCGATACTATTTCTCAAAAAACAGGAATTCCTAAAGCTGACGTAGAAAATATGATTCAAACGCTTTCTTTTGCAGCACCAGAAGTTGCTGGAAGAATTAAAGCTAAAACAATACCAGCAGTTAGCAAGTTTTTAGAAGAACGCAAAATGACTCCTGAAGAAATGAAAGGTCAATTTGAAGCTAAAGGTGGTCAAACACAGGCTGAAGTTGTTTCTGAAATTCCAAAAGGAACAGCAAAATCTTATGAAGCGGCTCGTGATTTTACACCTGTTGAATACGCTGAAAATGTATTGCCTAAAGACGAGCAAATTGCAAGAGCAGAAGTTTTACATAGAATTGATCCAAATCTTAAAGTCGATCCTAGCGTTATTGAAGGTCGTGGAAAATTAAGAGCAACTGATTATCAATTATCAAAAACTGATACATCAGAAGGCAATTTAATTGCTGAAAAATTAAAAGAAGAAAAAAGAGCCTTAAACAATTATGGAGAACGTTTAATTTCTGAAAGTGGTGGCACTTCAGGCTTAGATGAAACATCAAATTATAAACGTGGAAACAATCAAATTGAGTATTTTCAAAAACTTGAAACTCATTTTGACGATGCTATTAAAAAGATTTATACAGAAAGAGATAAATTAGCAAAAGATATACCTGTTAAAGGTGAAAACATTAAATCAGCATTAACTGATGATGTTACATTATCTCTTGGTGACAATCAAAAACTAGCTAATGCTGCAAATGCAAAATTAAAACAATTAGGCATGATGGATAAAGATGGCAATATGTTGCCGTCTAATGGTTATACAGCAGAACAATTCCGCAAATGGCTTAATGAACCAAATGTATGGGATAGACAAAATGCTGTATTGCATAGAGCATTAAAAGGTGCTGTAGATGAGGATGTTATTTCAACATTAGATCCAAAAAGCTCTATTTATAAAGAAGCAAGAGATTTGCATGGTTTGAAAAAAGATACATTAGAAAACCCTAATGGTATTTCTCGTATTTTAGATGCTGAAGGCCCAAATCAAATTAATAGAAAAGTTGATATTGAAAAAATACCTAATTCTATTGCTGGATTAGGAGTAGATCAATCAACTCATATTCTTAATACTATTAATAATGCACCTAAAGAATTAAAACCTTTAGCAGAAAAAGCTCGATCTGAAATTAAATCTCAATTTTTAAATAGAACGCATGAGGCTTTTCAAAAAAGTCCTAATGCTGGAACAAAATATTTAAGAGATAACAAAGAAGTAATGACACGTTGGTTTACACCAGAAGAAATGTCTAAAATTAATGATTACAATTCAGCAGCTCATATTTTAAAAACAGAAACTGGCTATCCTGGCGCAAAAGTTCAAGAAATTAACATTGAAAAACGTTTGCCAACAAAAATAAAAGAACAATTTATTAAAAAAGGTGGAGCTGCTATTTCTGAAGTTTTAACTGGTGGCCACACTTTTGGAATGGCTGGAACAACAACACATGAAGCCATTGGCGGTCATTATGCAAGAAAAGAAGCAAAAGCATTAGAAAAACTACATAAACAAAACCTAGAAAAAAAGAAATCTGGGTATGTTAATCTTAATGATATTTTAGGAAAACAATAATGGCATCAGTTCTACTATCCCCAGTTGGCGTAGGTCAACAATACTTTGACAATAATGGCGTACCTTTAGCTGGTGGGTTAATTTACACCTATCAAGCTGGTACAAGCACCCCATTAGCTACTTATACAGACAATGGTGGAACTACTGCTAACGCTAATCCTATTGTTTTAGACTCTGCTGGTCGTGTTCCATACGAGATATGGATGTTTACAGGATATAGCTATAAATTCGTTATACAGTCTGCTACAGCGAATTCTATACAGACCTTAGATAATCTATACCCTATTCTTCAAAACGCTCCTACAAGCGCACCAGCGATTCCTAGTGGCGGTATTATTCTATGGTCAGGCTCTACAGGATCAGTTCCTAGCGGATGGTATTTGTGCGATGGTACAAACGGCACACCTGATTTACGCAATTCATTTATTGTAGGTGCTGGCAATACATACGCAGTAGGCGCAACAGGCGGTACAGCAGATGCAATTGTAGTAAGCCATACCCATACTGCTACTGTTACAGATCCAGGACATCAACATAATATTAATGCTTATTACAGTAATAACGTAACTGGAGCAAGATATATAAATGCCTTTGGTAGCTCAAGCGATCCATTGGCAGTAAATGTAACGCAAACAGCGACAACAGGCATAACTGTAGCTAATGCTTCTGCTGGTACAAGCGGAACAAATCAAAATCTTCCACCATATTATGCGCTTGCATACATTCAAAAGGCATAGCAATGATAGAAGTTGATCCAGTAAAAATAGGGGTAATGTGGCAGAAGGTTGAAGCTATGGAGCATGAAGTTTCAGAGCTAAGAGCAGACGTAAAAGAACTATTGGCTATGGCAAA
>Ga0208255_100081_pt1 | contig 13160 bp, 10 predicted proteins | sample CryBogCBH06Jun08_FD_184600 | JGI IMG/M metagenome (GOLD analysis project Ga0208255, IMG submission 184600) | Freshwater microbial communities from Crystal Bog, Wisconsin, USA - CBH06Jun08 (SPAdes) | ecosystem: Environmental > Aquatic > Freshwater > Lake | place: Crystal Bog, Wisconsin, USA... | reverse complement strand
ACAGGTCCAGTTAAAGTTGGTATTGTTGAAAAGCTATTAGAAAAATCTGGCATGGAAAAAGGTTTGGTTCGTTCTATTGCTTCTAATGTATTAAAAGACATGGGCTATGAAGGTTTAACTGAAGGTGCTCAAGAGGCTATTAGTTTATCTGCAGAGAAGTTTATAGGTAATAACCCACAAGTTTTTAATAGTAAAGATTGGGATCGTATTGTTGAGTCCTCGGTACGAGGTTCAGTTGCTGGTGGTCCTATAGGGGTTGGCACTGGAGCTGTAGAAGCTGGTAGACGTCAAAACCAGTATAACGATGCAATTCAAAGACGTGCTGGTCGAACACAGGCTTACCAACAAGCTGCTGATTTAAAGGCGCAAGCCGATGCGGCTGGAATGGATATTGCTCAATACCAACAAGCCCAAGAACAAGGGCAATTACCAGGTTTAGAAACTGGTCCATACTCGCAACTATACGATGCAGAGGCAATTAAAAAACAAGGTATAGAAGATACTAAAGCTACTAAAGCTGCCGCTAAAAATGCGCCTAAAGAACTTACAGGTACACAGCTAGGACTATTTAACGAGCAGGGTGAACCTACAAAGCAGGCAGAAACGTCTGTAGCTAAAGGCGAAAAGATACTTGCTAATCAAGCTCGTGATGCTTCAAAGAGACTTAAAAAGTTTTTAGGTTCTAAACAAGCAGATTTAGATTTACAACCAGCCCCACCAACAGCGGGTGTAGAAGACCAACAACAACCAGACTTATTTGGCGCACCGCCAGTTATTGAACCAGTTGTTAGGCCTAAACCAATTAAAGCCACGCCACAAGACGTTGGTACAAAGATTGATGATAGTACTTTTAAAGCTTTAGGTATTGGACCTACCGCAACGTTTATTAGAAACAAGTTAATACATGGTAAAGATATATCAAACCCATCTGATGCGGCTGAAGTAAAAACCATACTAGAAGCTTACGCCGATAAAACTACAAGCGAAAAAGCAAGGAACAACGTAGAGCAGTTTTTAGCCCGCCCAGAATTTCAAGCAATACCACAGGAGACCCAAAATGAACCTATCGCCGGAGCAAGTGAACCTAGCGTTCCAAGTACTGAGCAAGCCGTTCTACCAAGCGGACCTACCCCAAGCACTGCAGAACCTGTCGACACTGGAGTGGGAATATCTGGAGAACCTAATGCACAGCCTATTGCAGGAGAGCAGGCAGTCAGTGCTCCATTAGGAGTAAAAGCTACAAAAGACGTAGCTAAAACAGAGGCAGCTACAAAAGAACATTTAGATACCCAAACTAAAGAAATTGAAGATAACGATACTAGAGTCGCTATTAACTTATCTCGTGGATTAGATGCTGCTGCAAAAAAAGAAAATTTAACCCCACAAGAAATTAATGTAGAAGCAGAAGATTTTAAACCCGCAGCTGATGCGCTACGTCTACCAGCATTATTTAACAAAGCGTTTCAATTACGGGATTTTATTAACACACCTGCCCAGACTGCCGAAGAAAAAGCACAACAAAAACGTGCCCAAGAACAGCTTAAATTAGTAGAGCAGGCCATCGCCCAATCAGGTAAAGATGCTGTCAACTACTATAATGCTTTAAAAAATGCTAGCCAAACAGAAAAAGCAGATGGTATCTCATTCTTAAATAAACATGGCAGCGACATTTATAACAATGTAGTATCTCAGAAAGTAGCGGAAGCCGTAGCCCGTAAAAACGCACAACCTGAAAGTAAAGTTTCAGAGTTAAGTAAAGAACAGCAAGACCAAATTAAAGCAATGGCTGAGGCTAGGGAAGCTAACCCAGAAGTACAAAAAGAAAACCGTAATGAAGCTGCATATGATGAAGTAGCTACTCAGTTAATGAAAGCCATAGATACAGGCAACTTTGCTAATTTTGTTGAGGCAGCATTAGGTTCATCTACAGACCCACAAGACAAAATTATTGTGAACAAAGTTAAAAAGATGGGCCTTAGAACTAAAGTTGTTGTGGGTAAAGTTGCTCGTAACAAAGGTATTGCCGCAGAGAATGATGCTGGTGTGTACGATCCTGCTACAGATACTATTACTTTAGACCCTAGACTTGGCTTAACTTCGCATACTGCCGTACATGAATTAGTACATGCCGCTATTTCCCATGTGTTACGTAACCCTGACCACCCACTAACTAAACAGCTTACAGCTATCTATAATGGCATATACAGTCAATTAGGTAGTAGTTATGGCGCACAAGATATTCAAGAGTTTGCCGCTGAGTTAGTAAGTAACCCAGAATTTAAAGAAGCTCTAAAGGGTATTAAAGCCCCTAAGGGTGGCAATATGCTACAACGTATTATTCAACATATTGCTGAGTTCTTTGGGTTCCGTAAAGGTACCAGTGCCTATGAAGAAGGCATCAAAACCATCAATAAGATTTTAGATATTGCTAGTGATGTAGGTCCTTCTGAAGGTGAGCAGATGTTTAACATCGTCACTGATATGCGCAATGCTATGCCTATACTTGGTAACAAAGCCATAGAAGATACTAAGAATTATTTTTCCAATATTCAAGGCGCTGGCTTAAAGTCACTAGGTATGGGTCTTTTGCGTTTAGACCACATTAATAAAATATGGGGCAAACAGTTACCTTCTATCCAAAAGCTTTTAGATTCTTTGGAAATGCGTAAAGGCTATCAAGAAGCCGCCATCAAACGGGTAAAAAATAACTATAGTCAATTTTTAAAAACAGTTAAAGAAAACCCAGCAGCGGTTAATCGTATGGAAGATATGGCTTATGATGCCCGTCTTGGCGGTGTTGACCCAGCTAACCCTAACTTTAAAACAACTGCTAGTAACCTTGCGGAGTATAACCGGTTGCGCGCTGTATATAACGCTTTACCAAAAGATGTTAGACAGATGTACGATACTATTCGTGAGGACTATAAAAAGGCATTTGATGACTATAAAGATTTTTTAATTAATAGCACAGATAGTCCTAGCCTTAAACAAAAAATTAAAGCCCAGTTTGAAGCTAATTCAGATGTAACTGCTTATATCCCATTTTTACGTCGTGGCGACTATTGGGTTGAGTACACAGACAAAGCTACTGGAGAACGTGCTGCTTCTTCATTTGAATCTATTAGAGAGCGCCAACAGTTTATTGATTCTGAACTTAAAGGCGAAGAACACAAAACTTATCAAAACATTGAGAACGCTAGCTTTAACCCTAATGCTATTCCATCTACAACTTTCTTAGGTAAGGTAATGAGTGAGTTGTCCAAAAAAGGTGCGTCTCCAGCGCAGTTAGATAGTGTATATCAATCGTATTTAACTTTGTTTCCAGCCCATTCTATATCTAAGCAGTTTATGAAGTCTAAGAATGTGCGTGGTATGGAACGAGATATTGTGCGTGGTTATGGTGACACAATGCTTAAATGGTCTAGAAAGTTAGCTAATACTATATATGCGCCACAAATTGATGGAGCCCTAGAAGAAATTAAAGAACAATCTAAAGCTGCTAATGACCCTAGCGTGACGGCTGCTGCACAAAATATTCTTAGCCAAACTGAGTTTATGCACAACCCAACATATAGCAAATTAATACATACTGCTACAGCCCTTAGTTATTTTGAGTACATTGCAGGTAACCTATCTTCTGCTTTAGTTAACTTAACTTCATTACCTTTACTTGTTTATCCTATATTGGGGGGCAAATTTGGCTATGGTAAAACAGGCTCGGCAATGCTAGATGCACATAAAGCGGCGGCTGCTTGGGTATTAAAAGGTGATAACAAACTTGGTAAATACGCTGCGCTATACAAAATGTTACAAGATCATGGGCAGCTAGAACATACACAAGCAAGAGAATTATTAGAAGGTCGCCGTACTTCTACAGCCCAATATACTGGTCTTAAAGCCCGTATTGAAGATGGTATTTCTATGCCTTTCTCTGCAACAGAAAAATACAATAGAGCAGTTACCGCTATTGCTGCATATGATTTGGCAAAAGGCGCTGGATATTCAGAAGAAAAAGCTTTACGTCTTGCACTAGATACCGTCAAGGATGCACATACATCTGGTATGGCGGATACCGCCCCTAAGTGGATGCAAAACCCATTAGGTCGTGTCTTCTTTACGTTTAAATCCTTTGCTTGGAATAGTGCTTTTATTGTGGCTAAGTCTTTCCATGATGCCTTTAAAGGTGAAACAAAAGAAATTCGTGATGCAGCGCGCCGTCAATTAGTAGGTATGTACGCTATGACTGGTTTGTTTGCCGGTGCTAAAGGTATGCCGTTTATGGGATTAGCGGAAGTTATAGGTCAGATGCTTCACGCTTTGTTTGGTGATGACGACCAGCCATATGATTTTAATGAAGACTTACGTGCTTTCTTAGGTGAACTACTATATAAAGGTCCTGTTAACTACGCAACTAATTTGGAAATCTCTAACCGTGTAGGGCTTGCACAAGATTTAGTTTTCCGTGACGACCCTCGTGGTATTGCAGAAAACGGCTATGTTTTATCCGCTATGAAGAATGCATTTGGTCCGGCTGGTAGCTATGCAGTTAATGCTGAAGGTGCAATTAAGATGTTTAGCGAAGGGCACACAGAACGGGCTATAGAAGCATTGCTACCTAGTTGGGCACGAAATGGTATGAAGGGTGGTCGATATATGACTGAAGGAGCTTTGACGCTTAAAGGTGATCCTGTTGATGCCGATGTGGGTGCGTACAATTCAATGATGCAAGTCATAGGGTTTTCCCCAGCTTCCCTGTCTTCCCAATACGAAAAGACTGCTGTTGCCAAATCTTTTGAAAAGAAAGTATTAGATAGACGTCAAAGTTTATTAAATAAATACGATATTGCACACCACGGCGGTGATTCTGAAATGATGCAAGAGGTTAGAGAAGGTATTGGTGCTTTTAATAAAGCCCACCCTAAAGAAAAAATTGACGGAACTACCCTACAAAAATCTATATCTGCAAGAAAAGCTGCTGAGAAAAATATGATTAATGGGGTAACTTTTAATAAGAAGCTTCTACCTGAAATTAAAGAAAGGTTTTTTGAGGAATAAAAAAGCCCCCTGACTTGCAGGGGGCAACCTCGACTAGAGGGGAGTGTTGGTTAAAGTATACCATCAGTTCTCCAAACCCTTACTCCATACTTGCCTTTTTCTATAACGTGTTTACAAATAACGGTTAAACCTAACCGCCGGGCTTCTGTTTGGATAAACCTTTCAGTCAAAGCCCTATCTATACACGGCACAAAAAACGAAGTCTCTGGCTTAAACTTCTCCCATTGAATTAGGAGAGGTACGTTCATCAGTTTCAGCATCTAGCAATATATTCTCGTTAAAGAAATCCAATTTAGTAGTATCAAAACAAAGCGCATTTACAGGGGCTTGGGTATTAGCGACAGTACCAGCCGTCATACGTTTCTTCTTAGTACCTACAAGCCCACCGTTCTTACGATATTGAGCTAGAGATTCCTCAAAGTTCATAAAGTTTTTAGCGCAATCATCACGGTAGCTTTTTACAACCACATATAAAAGCTTAGTATCCGGCTCATAACGTGCAGTTAATGCGCCCCGTGGCTCACGAATAGGACCATGCTCAAGACCATTCCTTGAATCCCTATTGCCATTGATGGTAAGAATTTCATGGAAGTGGCGCTGTAAAAACCCACCCAAGTATTCGTCGTTATCAAACATATACTCTTTGTTGCGGTTACGGGTCTCTTTAATTAGTTTAATAGCGTAGTCAAATACTGGTTTAACAGGGATATTATGCAACCCTAACTGACCAGCAATAGCCCCACCAGTAATTGCAATTGTAGCCATAGCAGACCAGTAGCGTTCTGTATTCTTAATCTCTGCGGCTCTATCTACACGCTCTTGCATACTTTGCATTTGAGCAATAACCATAGGAAGTTGCGCTACTAAAGTTTGGGCATAAGGCTCAATAGCATGACCATAGTTATTCATTAGTTTGCCAAAGTGTTGCTTAGACCATGTAGCATCCGCATCTTCGGCTTTAACTTGTATCTCTAGAATCCTCATTAGCTCGCCTTCTGGAAAGCTCTTTATAGATAGTAGCGAATCAGTTATGGACCTATTAGATGTGGTTACTAAACCTAAAGCCCACTTAGAATGGTTAAGCCTTTCTGCATTCTCATGTTGTTTCATACGGTTTTTACCTTTGCCTGATGTAATGTCGTAAACCTGATTTGACATTTGTTCTGCTGGCATATTAGTAATCTCATCCATAGTAGCGCATAGACTTTGCATAGTACCAAACCTTTGCATACGGAAGTTATATGTATCTTTAGGGGACATTAATAGCTCTTTAGGTCTTCCATATATGGAGTTAATTGCATGGAGTACAGTAGTTTTACCCGAGCCTGACTCTCGGCTAAGTAAGTTAAGTAAGAAGCCGTCTAAGTTTGTGTACTTCATAAGCAAAGAACCAAAGCCCATAAAGAATCCAAACGCACGGTTTTCCATGCCTTCTCTACCATAGGAGTTAATTACATCTTTCCACACATGAAAGTCACCCTTAGGCTGGAAGAATGGCACGATTGGTAATGTTGGGGAAGATGGCGGACTATATACTACCTCAGTAGCACGAATCTCCCTATCGCCAACAATGATTGCCCCATCGCCTTCTATCCAACCAAATTGCTTGTGTGCCTTTTCTGCTTCAGAAGTTAATTGCAATTGCTCTACCCATTTAGTTACATACCCCATAAGTTCATCCTGTTTCTTTCCTAATACTGCTACTCCATGTCCAGCAATCGTATCCCTAAATCTATCTTTAGCCAGCACCGCCGCTAATGGCATAATGAACTCTCTTACACCATCTTTTGGTAAATGCAATCTAAACAAAAGCGTTTCGCCGTGATCGGGGTCTTGCATCCTTTTAACTACATAAAAATCGTACGGGTAGACTAAAGCATCTTCTTCTGCATCTTCATCATCTTTAGCCTTTTTATGAACATAAATACCACCGCCCTTGCCTCTAAAGAATGGGTATGGATACTGAGGAATTGTGTAAGATTTTAACTCTAGTGTCGTCTTCTCTATATCCATTACAACTTCTTCTGCTTCGGCTTCTACAATCTCTTTACCTAACTGGATAGGAGATGTAATCTTATGGGTGCAACCTTCACAACCACTAGGGTTATCTTTCTTAAAAGTCTCGCAAGTATAAGGACCTAGCGTGTCATGAGCTTTATTACTAGATTCTTCAAAGTTATAGTCAGGATGTTTACTACCCATAATATGGATAGCTTTTTCTCTGTCTACACATCTTTCAGCAATACTTAACCATGCTCTCCATCTTGGCTCGGGTAATGATTCTTGTTCTTCGTAGGCAACCTTTATCTGATTGCACCCTGTACCTTCTAAGGATTTAATTAAAATAGTCTTAAACCTAGACTGGCTACTACCCATCAAAGCAAGCGTAACGGCATCCATTGGACGCTTAAACTCTGCCCTCTCCAGCATCTTCATTATGTTGTCAGATGGGGTAAGAATTCCTTCTATAGCACTTAGTGATACAGCCTTAGCTACAAACATTACCTCTACTGGAATTGGATTAGTTACATCCTTTAAATGCAAAGACTCAGGCATCCTTAAAATGCGGGCAGGATCGGCTGGTACAGCCATATCCACATCAAACTTATGCTCTGTACACAACTCTTTTAAACGCTCGGCATAGGGCTTCCATTGCTGTCTATCAATGGCTTCGTCCAGCACCCAATACAAATGCGCCCCACGACCTGATTTAACAATCGTTGGTTTGGGCAACCCTGTTACTAGACAAAACCTTTTAGTGTCTAGTAACCCAGCATCTAGGTCAGCATAGGGTTTACCCTCGCCACAATCTAAGTCAATAAAGAAAGACTTTAATGCAACTGCATTTTTAGCAAACCTACCATGCTCGGCAAGACCAAACTTAGCCACACCAAAAAATGCATTGTATTGTCTAGCCTGTAGCCCATCGGATACAGCACATAGTTCTTCAATACTTGATACAAACTTCTGTTCAAACTTAGCTGAATCTAAACCACTGTTACCCCAGCTACAATAATTCTCCCCTTCTTCTAGGGGTGGTAATACTAATGATAAAAACTCTGTCCGAGAAAGCATAGCCGTCCTTGATTGCGCCGCGTATTTTTATAAAGGATTGGGCAGGAGTGTACGGCAAACACTCTTTTCGGTAGCTAACCTAGCCCCCCTCACCACTTTACTTAAACTTAACTAATATCTTATTAACTTTTTCGACAAACTTACCCGAAACCGTAGACTTACCCCTAAACCATGAGTACACAGTCATTCTACTAACACCGAAGAACTCTGCCACATCTTGTACGGGTATATCCTTATTAAGACAAACCCTACCTAATTGAACCCCAAGTAGTTTGGGGTCGGCGGATTTAATCTCCTCCGCCATCAGAAGAGAATATCCCTTAGGCATTATGCATCGTCCCAATCGCTAAGAATCTTAGATATATCTTTCTTAGGTGCGGGGGCTTCGTCTTTCTTAGCTACTCGTTTAACGGGTTCCTCAATCGCTTCCTCTTCAACCTCGGCTAGCTTTGCCTTAGGTTTTGGTGCTTCTAACTTAGCTACTTTATCCGTCTCGGATACGGTCATAGTAATAGCTTTTAATGCCTTGTCAGAAGTACCTTGAGTAATAGCAATTTCATGCTCGTCAGCATCTAATACACGCACTGGTTTAAATGCGATCTTAGGTGTAGCGGCTTCTGTATCAAAACGCATCTCAGTAACAACAGCAGTAATAGGTACACCCTTACTACCAATCATTTTTGCATACGTTTGCAAAGGCCATTTTCCTGGCTCTCCAGCACCAAAGATAGATGAGGCTGGTAGCGTTAACTGCATTACTTCCCCACCAATATCGTTAGCTAATACAACCGCTAGACGCTGACTAAAACGACACGCACGGCTATCGCCTTGTCCTGACCCCTTAGCATTTTGTGCGCAATCTACACAACGGCTAGCTTGTGGGGCAACTGCTTTAGCATCAGGGACTTCTCCATCAGCAGACCAGCAATCAGGGGCTTTAGCTTCACCACCCTCAGAGTAAGTTCCAGCATAAAACGTGCGAGATACTTTTGGTGCGGCGGCTACAACTACTACATTCATAGCACGGTCTTCGTTCTTAGCAACTTCTTTCCCGTTGACCATCATGCGCCATACACCGCCTTTAATGGAGATACGTTTCATACCGCCCGTACCACCACTACCCATCAGGGCTCTTGTTGTTGCATCTAGGTCTAACTCTTTAAGATATGAGGGAAGACCGCTACCTAATACTGATAATTCATTACTCATAACTACTCCTTACCTTTTGTAATAACTACACTCATTGTTGTATCCGCATATAGCCCCGGCGGATGTAGATCGGGGTTCTCCTCCAAAAACTGCTCCATATTGGCATTGTTCAATCGTTGTTGCAGTAGTGCAAATGCATCATGTTCTTTAACAAAATTGTACAACTCATGCCAATCACTAGTGTGGTAATTCTTTTTAATGCGTTTGGAAATAGTTCCATACTTCGTTCTAATTAAACTAGACCCTTGCTCCTTGCAAATCTGTATAAGTTCAGAAGAAATAACATTCAACTGTTCTTCTAGGGCTTTGTCTTCCTTGTAAATTTCTCTCCGTCTATCACGAATCTTGACGTAAATTTTTACAAGCTTTTCTGCATTTAACTCATCACTCATTTCACACTCCTTTCTATTTATATAACTAATATAGTGATTATAGTATACAAAGTCAAGTCTCCTCAATAATATTTTTATACAGATCAATTAACCTAGTATGTATGTCAACTTTCTCTGATAACATCTTGTAGATTCTTTTTTCAACTGGTGATCCTTGCAAATGCACAACAGTACATGGGTTACGTTGACCAGCTCTGTGTACCCGTGCATTAGCTTGTAGATACGTCTCTATGGATGTAATTGGACCCCACCAGACAACTACGTTTGCGGCATGAAGAGTTACACCATGAGCCGCCGCTTGGGGCTGTATTACAAGGACTTGCGGGTTATCCTCAGTTTGAAACTTGTTAAATATTTCAGTACGCCGTGATGCAGAAATGCCACCATGAATGTTCTCTGCGGGTATACCCTTAGCTTTTAATTCTTCTGCAATGATTTCAATTGCGTGTCTAAACGGGGCAAACACAATTACTTTATGGCTTGCTTCTTCGATAACTTCTAGTAGGGCAGACATCCTACCTTTAGCGTCAAACGCTACTACTTCTCCAGTATCCGAGTAAACTGCACCGCATGAAAGTTGCAATAGTTTATTAAGGTTAGCGGCGGCATTGACTGTTGTTATATGTTCACCAGCCGCTACAGTAAGCATATCCCTTTTGATTGCTTCATAAAACTTTAACTGTTGTGGTGATAATGGTGTCTCTCGGAAGGTATACGTCATATCTGGTAAATCAAGACACTCGTCTTTGGTAAAACGTATTGCTGGTTGAAGTGCTTCGTGAATAATTTTTTCTGATGTAGGTTTTGGAACCCATTTAAACTGTGTAATCTTGTTCATTACAAGGTCTCTGAACGCACCATAAAACTTAGGTACTCCATCAGGGTTAATAATCTTTGCCAGCCCATACGCATCTGTTGGGGATTGTGCGGCGGGGGTGCCTGTTAGCATCCAAATCCATGTGGTTGGTTTAACTAGTTGCTTTAATGTTTTCCACCTTTTAGTAGCTACATTCTTGTAAGCATTTGCCTCGTCAATCACAATCAAATCAAAAGCGGCGGCTTCAATTTCATCCTTGATAATCTCTAGCCCATCATAGTTAATAATAACGAACTCAGCATTGCTCTGTATGGCTTGAACCCTTTTATCTCTTGAATAACTATGGGCAATAGCACAAGTACGATGCATAGCAAACCTAAACAAATCGCCTTCCCATGCTGACTGCATAATAGATAGCGGACAAATTACTAGCACCCGTTTAATAGCGCCGATGTTTATCAAGTAATCAGCCGCCCAAATAACTGCGGAAGTTTTGCCTGTGCCTTGTTCATTAAAACAAAAGGCTCTACGATTCATAGTCAAAAATGAGGCGGTTGTTTTCTGATGGTTGAACGGTTTGTATGCTCCAGTCCATTCATACTGCCCCTCTATCGGAGACGGTACATTATTTATACGTAAATTGCGTAGTACCTGAGCTTCATCCAGCCCCCACTTGACTAGCACCTCGCCCGAATCTAAGATTTTTGATTTTGGTATAACCGTTGTTATTCGTTGCGGGTCTTTAACCTTTAACAGTAACGCTTTATTGTCAATAATTTGCACTCAAAACTCCAATGGGTTATCGCTCGAAAGTGGTCTTTCGATTTTTTATTTGACTCCTTACGGGAGTCACTCGGTTAGTTCACCCTCTAAATGCTAACGTGAGGTATTACAAATAGAAAAGCTCTAACTGGGGTAGTTCATTATGCGCACTTGCCCCTACACGCACCCTTAACTAATACCAATTATATCACTTCTTGCGTTCACGCTTGCTAATTTCTGATACCAAATTCTTTTTAGAATCACGCTTAAATGAACGGTTTTCTGAAGCGCTTTGTACGCTATAGCCATCTTTAATCGAACCGCCTTTATCCATAGCTTTTTTATGCGCTACATCTTTACCATCGCCTTTATGAACTTTACCTTCTTTGAGCAGCTTACGGCGAATCTTATTGCGTTCTTCTCTATGCTTAACTTGTTCGGGAGTATCTTCATACTGCGCCGCTTGTTTGTAGTTTCTTTTCGTAGCCATATTAAACCTATCTATAATTACTTTTACCATTATGAACACAATCTTTAACAGCGCACCAATTACTGCAACTGAAGTTTGGTTTGGGATTCCATACATCTAACTCAATAGCTTTTTCTAGCCTGTTGGTATCCTCAAGCCACCGCATCCAATAAATGCCCGACTTATCTTCCTCAAAGTTAGCCTTTACTAACTCATTGGCGACTACAAATAAAAGACCAGCCTTAACTTTCTTAACTTGTGGGTAGTGCTTAAAAACCGCTAAAGATAGGATTTCCAATTGTTTTGTATCTGCATATTTGGCAGACTTTCCTGTCTTGTAGTCTATTATATATGCACTATCTTCCTTTAGGATAATTAGGTCAGCTACCCCTCTCCACCACACTTCTTTATCAAAAAACCCACAAGGCTCCAAATCCCGGGTAAGCCCCAAGCGTTCTTCACAAAGATGTTTACCGTTGATTCTACTCAGTAGCTCAAGTGGCTCACGCATAAAGCTATATTTCTCAGGAAGCTCTTTTCCATCACGGATAAACTCTTCGGCGGCTTTGTGAACTTCAAGTCCATAATTTAAGTGTTCTGTAGGTGGGTCTTTTATATCCTTCTTGACACGCATCCTGTAATATTTATGGGGGCATTGCTTAAATAAATCTAAGCTTGAGTACGACCATGTAAAGTTAGCCAAAAAAGTCTTCCTTCTTATATCGTTTGTATAGGATTTTGCGTATCTTGCCCAACGCACGTTTCTCTGTTTGAAGGACTGCTTCCCGACTTATCCCCAATATCTTTCCCACTTCCTCTAGGGTCATCAAGGGCTGAAGCCGCAAATCTTTCTTCGTCTTTATCATCTAACTCTATACACCCTAAAAAAGGAATTGGTTCTAACATTTTAGCCCCTAATTGCAGTAAGTGGTTTCACCACAACGGGTGCAAGTGTATATTTTACCATCAAGTATATAAGTTTCTGTTTCGCACGAATATGCCTTTGGAGGGAAAGCTAGTAATAGCATAATAACTAAAATCATTGTCACAATAACTAAATATTTCATTTTGACTTCCTTTTCTTTGTAGGGGGTAGGGGTACATCAAATACAATATCGTCGGGTACTTTAGACTCAGAGGTATCTACGGCACGTCTAATCGTAGCTAAAAACCCTTCACCAATTAAATATTCTTTAGTTTCTTCGTTCATGTCAATAGTTACAATTGCGCTACCATCAGGTAGTTCTTTAAGAAGTTTTACAGTCATTTGAATTGCCATTTAAATCTCCCAAGTTTTGGTTATAGTTACGGATTGTTCGTCGTTGTCGGCTTCGATGGTAACATTTAAGTTACTATCATCTTTTTTAGATTTCTTTCCAAA
>Ga0208255_100079_pt1 | contig 13571 bp, 6 predicted proteins | sample CryBogCBH06Jun08_FD_184600 | JGI IMG/M metagenome (GOLD analysis project Ga0208255, IMG submission 184600) | Freshwater microbial communities from Crystal Bog, Wisconsin, USA - CBH06Jun08 (SPAdes) | ecosystem: Environmental > Aquatic > Freshwater > Lake | place: Crystal Bog, Wisconsin, USA... | reverse complement strand
TAATTTACCTTATAACTAACTCATATTTTATAGTTAAATTATCTGAAAATCAAGGGCATATGTAGATATTTTTATTAAATTAAGTTTTTATTTATTTATTCTTTAATTTATTAAAAATTTGTCTTTAATAAATCATTTTCTCTTTAAATTCATTCATTTAATAATTAATATTTATATTTATATTGATTGACACGAATTCGTTTCATTACACGTTACTGGACCACCTATATAATTACCTTTTATTAACATATAACTGGCAGGTAAATCATTTTTTGTTTCATTTACTACACATTCCCTTTTCGGAGTAAAATAATCCTTTTCTAAAATTCTTGTACTTAAATTATTCTGAAAAGGCAAACACGTATTTATTTGCGGATTTAATGGAGGATAACCCCAATCTACTTGTTCTAAATCACGATACCACCAAGCAGGATTTGTTACTCTAGATTGATCCGTAAATAAATTAGTACACGATGGATAATTTATTGCTTCATTTTTAACATTATAACTTTTATAATTATCTTTTACTAAACAATCTTTTCCTATTTGTCTATTTACACCTTTTAAATCACTTTCTAAATTTATCGTATTTGTTCTTAAATTACCGCCCCATTTTTGAATTATAATTTGAGGATCTACTATATAACACGGACTTGAACCATTTCCTGGAACATTTAAAATCCATCTTCCGGGATCTGTTGATTGTTGCAATTGTTTCTTTATTCTACATTCATCATTATTAAATCTAGTACACGCCATTTATATTTATAATATATATTTTATATTATATTTTTCATTATTTTTTCATATTTTTTACATATTTTATATATATTTTTTTTTTAATTTAAAAACAACATATTTTATTAAATATGGAATTATCATTTAAAAAAAAAGAACCTACTTTATGTTTAAATATGATTCTAAAAAATGAAAGCAAAATTATTACAAGATTATTGGATTCAGTTTTACCTATTATTGATACATATTGCATTTGTGATACCGGTTCTACTGATAATACTATTGATATTATTAATAATTATTTTAAAGATAAAAATATACACGGGAAAATTATTACTGAACCTTTCAAAAATTTTTGTTATAATAGAAATTTCTCTTTAAATTCTTGCATCGGAATGTCCGATTTTATTATATTACTTGATGCCGATATGATTATTCAATTAAATAATTTTAATAAAAATTTATTAAATACATCCAACAGTTTCACTATTCTTCAAGGTAATGATTCTTTCTTTTATAAAAATATGAGAATTATTCAAAATAATGGATTATATAAATATATCGGAGTCACACACGAATATGTCGATACACCACCCAATTCTACTATTTCATCTTTTGATAAAAATCAAATATTTATTTTGGATTATGGAGATGGCGGATGCAAAAATGATAAATTTCAAAGAGATGTTAAATTACTTATACAAGGCATTCAAGATGAACCTAATAATGATAGATATCACTTTTACCTCGCTAATAGTTATCACGATAGCGGACAATTTACAGAAGCCATATCATATTATTTAAAACGTATCGAATTAGGCGGATGGAAAGAAGAAATATGGTATAGCTATTATAGAATCGGATTATGTTATAAAAATCTTAATCTTATACATGATGCTATTTTTTATTGGATGGAAGGAATGGAATATTACCCTCAACGTTTAGAAAATGTCTATGAAATGATTCAATTTTATAGAATTAATAACAAACATAAACTTTGCAATTTATTCTATAATTATGCTATTAATATATTGAATACTAATGATAAACGAGATAATTATTTATTCTTACATAATGATGTATATACTTATAAATTATTTTATGAATTCACCATTTTTGCATCTTATGTCGGAATTCATAATATTAATAATCAACTCATTTCTGTTTTTAATAACACTACTAATGATCTTGACTTAAATAATGTTTTACACAATATGAAATTTTATAAAGATATTTTAATACAACAATCTAAAATAATTTTAGATAATAATTTTACTACTACTATTAATAATCAAAATATTAATTTAAACTCTAGTTCAAGTTGTTTAATACCTTATAATAATGGATATCTTATGAATATTCGATATGTCAATTATTATATTAATCCTGAAGGCAGATATCTAAATTGTGATAATAATATTATCACTATTAATAAATGTATTCAATTTGATACTGATTTAAAATTAATTTCTGAAAAATGGATCGAATTAACATTCGATAATAGAAAATATATCGGAGTTGAAGATGTACGCATTTTTTTTGATATTTATACTAATCAAACTTTATTTATTGGAACTTCATTTCATTTAAATGATACTATCGGCATTGCTACTGGTAATTATGACTTAATTAATTATACATTAAATACAACTGAACTTACACAAACCTTTCACAATACCGAGTGTGAAAAAAATTGGGTGTTTGTTGATTATAATAATTCTACACATATCATTTATAATTGGCATCCATTACAAATTTGCAAAATTAATTCTAATAATACATTAGACCTTGTCATTAAAAAAGAAATGCCACTAATATTCTCTCGAATCAGGGGTTCCACTTGTGGTTTTAAATATTTAAATATTTCACTAAATACTGAAATATGGTTTGTTACACATATCGTTTCTTATGAAAACCCACGACATTATTATCATATCATTTCTGTATTTGATCAAAATATGAATTTACTTAAATATTCCGCACCATTTAAATTTGAAGGAGAACCTATTGAATATTGCTTAAGTATTTTAGTCGAACACAACCGAGTTCTTATCAATTATAGCACTTGGGATAGAACTACACGAATTGGTATTTATGATAAAATATATATCGATTCTATACTTAAATATACTTAAATATTATTAATATTATATAAATGGAACTATTATTGTTCCATTTAATATCAAATTTGAACTAAAATTTCCAATAATTGATATTGTATATAAATTCGTATTATTCGTTTTTGTTAATAAAGTTGAAAAACCTATAAATCCTGAATTACTACATGGACTAAATACATATCCATCACCAGTTATATTATCTTCTTTAGTTGTATAAGACACATTTATGGCTATACCACTTGCTATTCCCCAGTTTGAAGTATGTAGTAATGATTCTGGAGGAGGTGATATATGTGTATTTAATAGATATGAATTTGAAGAATTAAATACCATTGGTGTTGGAGATGTATTTGTATAAATTACATAACTAAATGCTTGACCATATAATTGCGATGGTATATATATTTCAAAAATAGTTGTATTTGTGCTTGAATTATAAATTGTTGAATTCGAAAATAATGTAAAATTATTATTTATTTTATATGAGGTTGATTGAGTCGTTCCATCATTAAATATAATATTTGAAACTGATACATTATTACAATTGAAAATACAATTCTCACTACAATCTATTATTATATTACCAGAATTATCACTAATTATTGAACTATTATTACTAACATCTATAATTTGTATTCCTGTAATAAATTCTAGATTTGAAACTGTTATATTACTACAATCTAAATTTAATTTATTACTTGTTATTATTAAATTACCTAAATTATTACTTGTAATTGAACTATTATTATCTTGAATATTTATTCCATAATTAAAACTCATAGGAGAGAAATAATTATTATCTATAATTAGCTGACTATCATTATTATTATTATTGTAAGATAAATTTAAATTTTCACCAGTATTTATTTCTAAATTCCCAGACGAATCAGTTGTAATTATATTTATATTTGATGAATTATTTATAATTAATGATGTGTAATTATATGCTGAATTGATATAACAATTAGATGATATATATGCAATTACCATAATATAGTATAATTATATAATTTATAATTACAACTTCTAATTAGAATATAACAAAATATATTACATAATCCAATTAAAATAAATTATTGATTAATTGCAGATAAATAACCATCAATTTCATTTTAAATTATTATAATAAATAAGAATTATTTAATTACTAATTAATTAATTAATAGATGACAAATAATTAATTATACAACTAAATTATTTATAACCATATATCCTTGCGACCCAAACAGGATTATTTCCTAACCCCATAATACTTTGTAATGATAAACCTGTAATAGTGGAAGAACTATTTTGATTAATTACTACTTGTATATTACGAATACCTTTTACTCCAGGGTTATTATATATTGAATTAGATACAATTCTTACCATATTATTTGATTGTAAAGTAGTATAACCGACATTGAATACATCAAATTCAATATGAGAATTTGGAAGACAAGCACCAGTCATTTGAATAGGAGTAGTTGCTAATGTTTGAGTATTTAATGATATAGCAGTTAATGCTCCACTTATCATATCATAACCATAAATATCTCCAATAGTAGGAACGTTTAATCCACTGAATCCGTTCAAACTAACACTTGGATATGCTATAAAACTATTCTCTCCAAATGTTAAATGAATTTTATAATTCTTATAAGTTGTATTAAATATAGAAGGAAGGGTATAAGTTGTAGCTAACGCTGCCCCAGTAATGGTTCCTGTTAAAGTTTGTAAATAAACCATACCAGTTGATGCTAATGAACCAGTTATTGTTCCTACAACAGTTAAACCAGTTGAATTTATAGTTGCAATGTTTGTTCCATTTGATTGAATATTTGTGATTCCGTTAGTACTATTAATTGTCATAGCAGCACCAGTTCCTCCAGTAATTGTTAATGCTCCTGAAGAATTTGAAGCAATACTATTCGCATTAATAACAGAACCACTTAAAGATCCTGTAAATTGAGTAGCAGTTAATGTAGAAGTTGAAGGATTATATGTTAAGGGAGTAGTAGTATCATCTTGATATAAAGGTAAACTTGTTCCAGTTGATGCTAAATTCTTTGTAAATGGTATATAATATGTTCCAGCAGTATTATCACTTATAACATTTACATTTGTAGCAGTTGTAGCAGTTGATGAATTACCACTACAAGAAAGAGCAGTTGTAGCAGTTGATGAATTACCAGATAAAGCACCAATGAAAGTAGTTGCAGTTAATGTAGAAGTTGAAGGATTATAAGTTAAAGGAGTTGTTGTACCATCAACATATAATTGTTTTGCTACTCCTGTTGTTTTAGCAAAAGGTATATAATAAGTGCCACTTGTATTATCACTTGTAAGATTAATAGCATTCGCATTTGAAGATGTTCCAGTTAAATTAGTAGAAGTTAAAGTATTTGTTGATGGATTCCAACTTAAATTACCAGTGGCTGACGTTAGTATATTTTGATAACCTGATGTAGTTAAAAAAAATGAAATTGGATAATTTCCACTTGTAGAAGGACCAGGATTTGTATTTACTTGATTAGCAGTAGAAGCAGTAGAAGCATTACCATTAAAAGTTCCGTAAAAATTAGTAGCAGTAATTGAATTGCCATTAGTAATATTTTGGGAACCATTCAAATTTAGTCCATTTTCAAAAATTGGCGGGATACTATTAGCTCCGTTTATGTAAGTTGAATAAATATAACCGCAACCAATTGTTCCACTATTAAAATTATCATTTACTCCTAATAACAAAGTGTTATGCGATAAAGAACAATATTGTTTGTCCTTACTATTTTGCATAGTAATTAAGTCTGTTCCGTCAATACTATTAAAATATAATGAATTTGCTGTAAGATTACAAGTATTACTACCATCAGGATTAGTATAATCATTAATTGTTAATGTATTATAATTTAAAGAAGAATTTAAAGTAGGTGTTCCACCATTAACATCATTTTGGATAAGAAAACTATCTGATGGACCAATACTAAAATAAGTTTTAGTATTTTCAATATTGATTTGAATATTATCAATGTTTATATTGAGAAATGATGTAGTACTCTTATCAACAAGATATAAACTATTTGTAGATAATTGAGTTTGTAATGTAGAATTATCACTATAAATTAATGTATCCGGATAAATGTCTAACTTATTATTACCATTAGTCATAGATAATTGATTTGTATATAAATAAGTTTGTAATTGAGTATTAAAATTATCACTATAATTTAATCTATCAGGATAAATGTTTAAAGTATGATCACCATTATTCATGGTAATAACTCCATTAACACTTAAATTAGGTGAAGATAAATAATTGTTATTGGGATTATAAGTAATAGAAGTATTATGGGCTGTAAATAATTGTTGAGAACCAATAACACCATCAGTCATAATTAAATTATAATTAGCATCATTTGTTGCATCATTTAAATTTATAGTTGAAGCATTTGTAGAACCAGCAGGACCAGTAGAACCTGTTGAACCAGTAGGACCTATAGGACCAGTAGGACCTGCTTGAACGGTAAATGAAGTATGAAGATGAGAATATGTAGAAGGACTTTCATAATAAATTCTTCCATCAATATTAGCACCCCCAGCAATTTTGATAACATATATTCTTATAAGTATTGATTCATAAGCAGATATATCAGTATATGGTAAAGCAATAGATAAAATTATTTCTTGAATTGCATATAAACTATCCGTAATTGCAGTTAAATTACTATCAGTACCAATTTGTGTTTCTACTCCTCCAGGTGTTCTACCAAAAATACGATATAGTAAACTGGCTTTATCTTTATCAGACACACCGTTTACATTCGCAAAAACATTTAAATCCCATATACCATAAGGAATATAAGAACCAATATTTAAATTTGCAATAGTATTACCAAAATTTCCAATATCTTGAAGAACAACAGTTGCGTTAAAAGAAACATCACTTCTTGGAGCAGATGATTCCGTTAAAGATAAAAGTTCAATTCCTGGTAAAAAAGGTTCAGAATAATTTAAATAAAAAGTTAATCCTCCTGAATTACCATTAGCACCTTGAATACCAGTAGGACCAGTATAACCGGTATAACCGGTATAACCAGTGTAACCAGTATAACCAGTTAATCCTTGAATTCCTTGAGGACCAGTGTGACCAGTATAACCAGTGTGACCAGTATAACCAGTATAACCAGTAGGACCAGTTGTTCCTATTTGCGTCCAACTGGTTCCATTATAAAATTCTAAATTGGTTCCGTGACAACAAATAGTTCCACCTGTAGGACCTAATGGTAAAGATGATAATACAGGTAATTGTAAATAAGTAGGAGTAATATTAGTCTTATATCCTGTAATATTAATAGGGTCTAAAATTGAAAAACTTGGAGGTGAAACAATATTTACAGTAGCATAAATATTACCAGGTGAATCCATAAAATTAATATTATTACCTAAAACTGTTAGTAAATTTACAGAATTTGCTCCTGATAAATACGTATCCTTAGTGCATCCCATACTTAAATTTCCATTATTAGAACCTAATGTAATATCTCCATCAGTTGTAACTAAACTAATATAACCAGTTGAATTTGTTGTTAATGATATATTATTAGTTGTATTTAATAATAAATTTCCATTATTATCACTACTTATTGTACTAGAAACAGAACTATCTTCTATATTAATACCTCCGGTTTGAGTTGATTGTATAATTAAACCTTGATGAGCATTTAATACAATACCTGCATTAGATGAAAGAGCATTCATAATAAAATTATCATTTCCATCAGTAGTAATTTCTCCATAATTAATATTATTATTATAATTGATAAATTCTACATTATTTGTAGTTAACTTAATATCACTAGTATCAGTAATTAGATTAATTGCTGAGTTATTTGTTTCAAATGTCATACCTCCACCAGAAGTAAGTTTTATATTTGAACTTCCATTAGGAGCATTAAGATTAATATCATTACTCGCAGTTATATTGACCTTATCATCAGTTGAAGTAAGATTTACTGATCCAAAACCATTCAAATAAACACTATTATTAGCAGAAGACATAGTTAAATCATTATTACTATCACTTGATAAAGTATGTACGTTATCAATATTATGATTATTCATATTTAAAATTGCGTCTGAAATTATATTTTCACTTTTTAATACTAAATTTCCTGAATTATCACTACTTATTGAACTATTATTACTTGCGTCTTGAATACTTATTCCTTCAGTAAATACTATATTTGGTATTACTACATTACTACAATCTAAAATAAAACTTCCACTACAATCTAAATTTATATTTTCACTTTTTAATACTAAATTTCCATTATTATCACTTGATATTGATGATCCAGAATTATAATCATATTCTTGTATATCCTGTATAAGAATTCCATTATCAGTATATATTTCATTTTTTATACCACCTATAGTATGTCCTCGTAAATTAGTATAATTTAAATATGTATTTCCATCCATAAAAATATTGTTTGATGAATTTAAAGTTAAATTACCATTATTATTACTAATAATTGAACTATTATTACTAGCATCTTGAATACTTATTCCTCCAGTATATTCTATATTTGGTATTACTACATTACTACAATCTAAAATTATATTTTCAATTGTTGTTAATATTAAATTTCCTGAATTATCATTACTTATTGAACTATTATTTACATTATTATTAGATTGAAATATTAATGCAGTATTAGTTGACGACGACGCTATGAAACAATTATTTGATAGATTAGTATTTTTTATTGACATATAAATAATATTTATATTATTATTTTTTTTTTTTAATATAAAAAAATAAATTGTAAAAAATCAAATCTATTTTACAAATATACTTTATTTATAATTATCTATTATCAATTAATTAATAATATTTTGAAATGATATAATCATTGAAATTGAAATTTTAACCAACTAGAACTAGTACCATCATAAAAGTATAAAATTTCATTTACTAAACAAATCATACCAGCTGCGGCTGGAGTTGGATGTGCTATTATGGAAGGTAATTGTAAATAAGTAGGATATATATAATTTGAATTAGTTGAATCTGTAACTGAAAAACTTTTAGATGAAGGAGTAAAAACAGCAAAAGTATTAGGAGTATCTGGATGATTATCTGTAATATTAACAGTACTATTTGAATTTAAAAATAAAGTTCCATAATTATTACTTGTAATATTTGAATTGTTAGTAATATCACCAATTTGAATTATACCTCTAAAAGTTTGATTCCCAGAAATAACTACATTTTCACTTGTAGTTCCTAATACAATTTGATTAGATGCTGTAATTGTAGAATTATAACCTATAGCTGTTGAATTATTCCAATTATTCATTGTAGAATCAATACCTGAATTATAACCTATATAAGTGTTATAATTTCCATTAATATCATTCTTTCCTGAATAATATCCAATTGCTGTATTATAATTATTTAAACTTTCTAGTAATGTTTTATTTCCTATTGCTGTATTATCATTACCTTTATTAACTATTAATGCACTATTTCCTATAGCAAGATTACCATAACCCGTAAAATTATTTTGTAATGTACTATTTCCTATAGCAAGATTACCATAACCACTACTATTATTTTGTAAAGCAAACGTTCCTATAGCAAGATTACCATAACCAATACTATTATTTTGTAATGTACTATTTCCTATAGCAAGATTACCATAACCATTACTATTATTTTGTAGGGAATCAATTCCTAAAACAATACAATCATAACCAACATTTTCAGAATTAAGTTTTGTTCCGATTATAATATTATCTAAAATATTATCTAAATTTAAATATACATTATTTATAGTTGATGATGTTACATTACTACAATCTAAAATTATATTTTCAATTGTTGTTAATATTAAATTTCCTGAATTATCATTACTTATTGAACTATTATTTACATTATTATTAGATTGAATTATTAATGCAGTATTAGTTGATGACGACGCTATGAAACAATTATTTGATAGATTAGTATTTTTTATTGACATATAAATAATATTTATATTATTATTTATTTTTTTTAAATATAAAAAAATAAATTGTAACAAATCAAATATATTTGATTTATTTTATAAAATTATAAACTAAAATAAGAATTATAAGGTATTCCAAATCCATAATCACATTTTAATTCTATTGATCCATTCATATAATAAGTTCCATAAGTATTACCAAAATTAAGAGTTCCATAATCAATCGTACAACTATAAATAAATGATGTTGATGATGATGGTAATGGTGTTTGCGTAAAATTGCTAACACCAAGATTTAGTGTTGGAGAATTAGTATACACTAATAGATCAGAAAACTCCCCAAGAAATGAACCTATAGCTACATTTCCTATATAAGAAGATGGTATTGTAGCTGATGATGATGTTAACTCACTAGTAATACTATAATTATTTTGTTTTATAGTTGTTATATTGTTTTGAATATAATTTATATTAAGTGAAATCATACCACCACTTGACGTAAGATAACTAGTAAAGGGTGTTTCAGCTTGACCTATTTGTGCAAACATAAAATTAGTTCTTAATGTAATAAAAGAGTTAGATAAATCGGTAATATTTTCATTTATCCAACTAAAAGTAATAGAATTTGAAGACAAATCCTGATTTGAAAAACCAAGAGAAAATGTATTTGTCGTAATTCTATTCCAATAATTTCCATCATACTCATTTATAGAATTATTAGAAATGTCAATTACTAATGCTCCAGTAGAAATACTTGTAGGTGGTGGTATAAGTTGAGGTGATAAAATTACAGACTCATTAAAAGTATTTACACCTGTAAAAGTTTGACTATTTGCTAAATATGCTACACCACCTGGTATTGTACCAGTTGGACCTGTATATCCAGTATAACCAGTATAACCTGTATAACCTGTAGGACCAGTATAACCTGTATAACCTGTATAACCTGTATAACCTGTATAACCTGTATAACCAGTAAAACCTGTATCTCCGGTAAAACCAGTATAACCTGTATAACCAGTAAAACCTGTATAACCTGTGTAACCAGTATATGCTGTAGGACCAATAGGACCAGTATATCCAGTATAACCTGTATAACCTGTGTAACCAGTATATGCTGTAGGACCAATAGGACCAGTATATCCAGTATAACCAGTATAACCTGTAGGACCAGTATATCCAGTATATCCAGTATAACCAGTATAACCAGTATATCCAGTATAACCAGTATAACCTGTAGGACCAGTATATCCAGTATATCCAGTAGGACCAGTATAACCTGTGTAACCAGTATATGCTGTAGGACCAATAGGACCAGTATATCCAGTATAACCAGTATAACCAGTATAACCAGTAGGACCAGTAAAACCAGTAAAACCAGTAAAACCGGTATAACCAGTATATGCTGTAGGACCAATAGGACCAGTATAACCTGTATATCCAGTATAACCTATAGGACCAGTATCTCCAGTATAACCTGTATAACCAGTAAAACCAGTAAAACCGGTATAACCAGTATATGCTGTAGGACCAATAGGACCAGTATAACCTGTATATCCAGTATAACCTGTAGGACCAGTATCTCCAGTATAACCTATAGGACCAGTATCTCCAGTAAAACCTGTATAACCAGTATATGCTGTAGGACCAATAGGACCAGTATAACCTGTATATCCAGTATAACCTGTAGGACCAGTATCTCCAGTATAACCTATAGGACCAGTATCTCCAGTATAACCTGTATAACCAGTATAACCTGTATCTCCAGTATAACCTGTAGGACCAGTATAACCAGTATAACCGGTATAACCAGTATATGCTGTAGGACCAATAGGACCAGTATAACCTGTATATCCTGTATAACCTGTAGGACCAGTATATCCAGTAAAACCAGTAAAACCAGTAAAACCGGTATAACCAGTATATGCTGTAGGACCAATAGGACCAGTATAACCTGTATATCCAGTATAACCTGTAGGACCAGTGTATCCAGTAAAACCAGTAAAACCAGTAAAACCGGTATAACCAGTATATGCTGTAGGACCAATAGGACCAGTATAACCTGTATATCCTGTATAACCTGTAGGACCAGTATAACCTGTATAACCTGTAGGACCAGTATCTCCAGTATATCCTGTATACCCTGTAGGACCAGTATAACCTGTATAACCTGTAGGACCAGTATAACCTGTATATCCTGTATAACCGGTATATCCAGTATAACCTGTATAACCTGTAGGACCAGTATAACCTGTATAACCTGTATAACCGGTATATCCAGTATATCCTGTATAACCTGTAGGACCAGTATCTCCAGTATATCCTGTATAACCTGTAGGACCTGTATCTCCAGTATAACCTGTAGGACCAGTATCTCCAGTATATCCTGTATAACCTGTAGGACCTGTATCTCCAGTATAACCTGTAGGACCAGTATCTCCAGTATATCCTGTATAACCTGTAGGACCTGTAGGACCTGTATAACCTGTAGGACCAGTATCTCCAGTATATCCAGTATAACCTGTAGGACCTGTATCTCCAGTATAACCTGTAGGACCAGTATCTCCAGTATATCCTGTATAACCTGTAGGACCAGTATCTCCAGTATAACCTGTATATGCTGTAGGACCAATAGGACCGGTATATCCAGTATAACCTGTAGGACCAGTATCTCCAGTATATCCAGTATAACCTGTATATGCGGTGGGTCCAATAGGACCGGTATATCCAGTATAACCTGTATAACCAATAGCAAATGGTCCAGTTGGTCCAGCAGGTCCAACTGGACCTACAGTTTTAATATTACAACATTTTTTAGAACCTAAATATTGAGAATAATCCATTATAAATATAATATATGAATATAATAGAATTAAATAATTTTAATTTAACTAATTAAAATTATGAAGAAGGTAAAGCTGCTAAACAAAGTCGTATAGATCCAAGTGAAGCAACTTCATATTTAACCACAAGAGGTAAATCATTTTCTAAATAAACTTCAATTTGAGAACAAAGATTAGTGCATTTAATAAAATAGCCTAAATTTTTAAGAGAGAATTCGCCTTGAATAATTTTAGAAGAGTCTTGTTTTAAAATAAAACCCATACTTCCATCAGATTCAGCACGATGAATTTCAGCAGATGCGAATTGTCCAGAACATTTAAAGATTAATTCATTTCCAACAGATTTAATTTCTAATTTATCAGAAATGCAAGATAAATCACGAATGATTTTTTGAAAATCAGCAGATGGTAAATTAATAATAGATGAGAATTTAACATCAGGATATTGTAATTCTTCAGGTTCAGGTTCAATTAATCTCAATTTTTGTGTTTTACATTGTTTAATTTCGCCATTTTCGAATTTTAAAGCTAAATGTGAAACGATGCCATCAGTATAATCGGCATTTTCGATATAAATAGTTAAAGTATCATCATTATCAATTGAATTAATTAATTTAAATAAATGAAACATATTAACTCCAATAATAATTTTTTCTTTTTTACATTCATAAAATTCAAAATTTTGAGATGCTAAATAAAGATGAGCTAAAATTGTATGAGATTTATCCATATTAATAATACGAATACCATCAGGTTCAAAAGTTATATTTGTTTCTAAAAGTATATCTTTAAGTGCTGTCATTAAAGTTCTAAATGGAGCGATTTGTACAGTTTTAATAGTTAATACATTACCTTCAGTTTGAGTTAATATATTATTT
>Ga0208255_100078_pt1 | contig 13722 bp, 26 predicted proteins | sample CryBogCBH06Jun08_FD_184600 | JGI IMG/M metagenome (GOLD analysis project Ga0208255, IMG submission 184600) | Freshwater microbial communities from Crystal Bog, Wisconsin, USA - CBH06Jun08 (SPAdes) | ecosystem: Environmental > Aquatic > Freshwater > Lake | place: Crystal Bog, Wisconsin, USA... | reverse complement strand
AGATAGTCACACGCATCTTTGAATCCTTGAATGTGTTTAACAATTTTGCACTTGTTTCCTAAAACTTCAGCGACCTCGTTAGAAGCCTTCTGACCGACTTCATCTGCATCAAAGCAGATGTAGATATTCTCGAATGAAGAAAGCCACTCATAGGCTGCTTTAACATCTTTTAAAGCTGCTTGAGCACCGTTACGCACGGACACGTTAGCGTACTTGCTCCCACTCATCTGATACCCAGCTAGAGCGTCTAATTCGCCTTCGTGAATGGTTACTGTTTTACCGCCTTTAGGAAATAGGTTTTGACCAAACAAGGTAGCAGTTTTCCAATCGCCTGAGATATTAAAAGTTTTGTTTTCAACGTGGCGACATTTTGCAGAAATGATAGCCCCTTCTTCGTTTGCATAAGGGTAGTACTGGTTAGTCCCATCCTGTGTGACTCCGTACTGCTGACACGTGGCCTGAGTAATTCCTCGCTCAGGTATAGATTTAATATCGCCTTTAACTTCAATCATTACTTTCTTTCTTGGAGTTGCAACATAATCTTCATCACCTTTAATATGATTAAGACAAACAAAACAATGCTGGTGATTATCATCCCATAATGAATTACCATCGGAACTACCACATGCTTCGCAGGGAATATGTTTTATTAAATTAGACATCAATCTCTCTATTTAGTTTCTTTTTAGAATAGTTTCTATAATACATATTACTAAGATAGTTATTACAATATAGAATATAATCATATTAGTTATAATCAGTATCTAAGTAGTCATCTAGATAGATATCTAAATCGTCTATGTCAGAACTACTTAGTAAGTCTACTCTGTCTTTATAAAGTATATCATCTTTTACAGTCTTTAAACAAGTTAAACACATGTCTAAGAACTGGTTAGTGTTCACTGACTTAATCGTTGACTCATAGTCAGTCAGTAAGTTGTTGCAACAATAGCATCTCATAGCTACTCCATAATCGATTTTAAAGCCCTTTTAAGGGGGTCTGGCTAAGACTTCTTACCTCACTTGATACCTACCCCTCATCTTCTTCATCATCGCCTCCTAGAGCCTCTCCTGATACATTGTCACAATCCCAACTTACCCACTCACAATCCATCTGCTCAGGTGAATAAGTACTAGCCCTGTCTACTTCAGGCATTATCATCAAGGAAAGAGTCTCGTGAATCATATTGTGTTGAATAATATACTTCATAATAATCCCTAAATGCTTTAGCTAATAATCTCCAAGTAGGCATATTAGTTTCTCCTACTTCCCCTTCATATAATGTAGAAGCAATCCCACCTCTGTTTAGTATAGCGATTAACTCTGCGTCTGTCATATTATCCTCTGATATAAGTTAATACATTAAATATAGTATCTATTACTGAAGTTAAACATAATATAATAATCAATATAGACTCTGCGTTAGTGAATTTCATTTAGCCTCCGACATCTCACGATTAAGATGGTCTAAGCATTGTGTCAATACCTTCTTTAGCTTGACAAACTTCTTAGCATCATCTCTATCAAGTGTATCCGTACCTAGTATCTTATGCGAATTGATTTCCATCTTTACTAAATCTAGTAATGAAAATGTCTCTTCTGCTTCGGGGTGCTCACCAACATAAAGAAGCACTTGACCTTTACTATTTAGCCATACTTCTAAATCTATTTTAACTGTAATGTCACTCATTCTTTCACCACTTTCTTATAGTCTTTCAACATCCATGAATCAACGGCTTGGTCTACATGGTCGCCTGTGAGCCACACGTGCGTAGTCATCTTACCATCACACAGCACGATAGCTGGTGCAATCTCTTCTTGAGGCACATCCCATGAGCCATCACGTAGCCAGCGATAACGTTCAGCATCTAAGAAGTTCTGATTGTCGCTTAACATCTTAGCGAACAGGTGTGCTCTGTTATCCTCTTGTGCTTCGAGAGCATCAGCAGCCCTCATCAGGAGTGAGCGAGTAACGACGTACTCATCCTTATCAGCGTATGCTCTTAGTTGTTTAACGAGGTTCTCAACCATTTTTTACAGTCTCCGCAGAATGATACATGGACAAAATATCCATAATTACTTTACCTTCACCATATTTTAACATCATAGCGACTGCGTCGGCAAGTGTATTGTGGTAGCAAAATTCTTCCCACATTAGTTTAGCCTCTTCAGGAAACATCTCAGCCTGTGTATTAGTCATAGCCGTATTTCTCCACATGTGCAATAGCCTTATCATACGCTAAAGTTGCATAAAAGTCTTCTACTTCTTTCACGACAATCATCGGAGCATGCGACTGCGTAGGGTATTGCTCCAGCGTATAGCCTAGAGCCTTGAGCGCATCAGCCCATAAGTCTTCGTCAGGCATGGGATACTCATCCCTGAGAATGGTCTCAGTCCAGTACACGACGGCATCGTTAAAAGCCTCTTCGTCATCCTCATCGTCTTCAGGTTCATAATACCTATCTTCCGTATACATGGTTTAATCCTCCAAGTTAAGTAATAAGTGTAAGCCCTTTACTTCTAGCGTGCAACCACTAGCAACATAAGTAGCACCATTTGATTCTACATGCTGTACTGTAGCCTCAGGAAAGTTCTCATCCATATAAGTAATCAAGTCATCTTTGGTATTAAAAAATATATCATGCTTCATTATAGCCCCTAACTAAATTGTAATTGTTGGTCAATCTCTTGGATTACTTCTTGAGCCTGCAGTGCATCTTCCTTGTCAGCTTCATAACACGCATTGGACGGCTCCATGTCATCTAAGTACCAGTCTGCAAAGTCTGAGAGTCTTTTAAGTTTCTCATACTGCTCGATTGTCATTGTGATATTCATACTTCCTCCTCTGCTGGTTCAAATTTAGGGCATGTGTACCCTTGCTTCAGTTTAATAATCCTAAAATCGTCAGGGTTCTCATCGCTTTCAATGTCTCCACACTCGAATGCGTCACGATAATCCTGTAAGTAGTTACCAAGCTCCAGCTTAGCTTCTTTTAAGCTATCAAATACCATGGGCACTTCGTTGTTGTCATCATCATATTCATGCCATGTATTAGTCCAGCCGTCGCAAATTGTATACTGCTCTACTATATATTTATTCATGATTTATACTCCAGTTCATAAGATAATATTTTAAAATCGTTACAAGGGTTATCCTTCATAAGCTCAACGAGTTCTGTTTCTTTTGCAGGTGCGTAGTAGAATATACGAGTATCAGGTACACCAAAGGTATCATATATCTCAAGGGTTTCTGCGTCATCATCATCATCTTGACATTCCCCGAAAGATATATAGTATCCATCTACTGTATCTCCATCATCAAATAAGATATTAACGTAAGCCCCTATTGGTTCTTTGAGTGTTAAGTGAAAATCAATCATCGCTACCCCAATCTTTAAAGTCTCCGCTTTTCTCATTGTCAAAATAGCCCTTCATATATACTGCTATCTCTTCAGGGGTTAAGTCCGTTACAGGCTCACCATGATAAGTGCCTTCAGGATAATAATGAGGCTTCATAGGTCTCCTATAATAACTATCTGCTGAGCCTCTATCGTATAGGCTACCATGTACTGCTAAAATTGTATCAGTCATTTTCTATGCTCCATTTTCCAGTGATATTGCCGTTAGAATCCCTTACTTTACCTTCTCGCACGCCTTGTGCTATTCTGCTTAATACCTGCTCAAGGTTTTCTCCTAGTTCCCAGCCTACATTCTCATAAGCAGAATTATCTAGGTTTATATCAATATTGAATCTCATTTTAATCTCCTACTCTTATGAATTGAAAATGGTCTTTAATAAACTGATTGTCTTCATTGTCTATTTTATAATCAAAATATTTTATAGACTCATCAGCATTTAGTTGCACTTCTATAGAAGGGACAATCCAGTCAGGAGGCGTATCCGATACAATCTCCAGCATTATTTTATATGTATTCATTTTAACTATTCCAAGTGTTTAAAGTTTTATTCCTAAGCTTGGAGCATATAGCCTTATATACTTCTCGCTTGCTTTTATAATACTCATAATTATGACAATCAGGGCTAAAATTCCTCCAAGTGTTATCCTCTTCATGGTCTAGAATAGCTACCATAAGGTTATGACGTGCGTAGTGGTCTCTGAAGCCTCCTAGATTGTAATGCGCTATGAATCCATTGGCTAGATAGAGATACTTATATCCTGTCCGATTGAGAGCGTTGATATCATAGCAAGCCTTAACTACATTATTCACAATAAGACTTTTTTGCCTATCTGTTAGTGGTGCGATATCCATTTTATAATCCTCCAGTAGTTACTACATAAATTATTAGGGGTAAAGTAAAGCAGATAAGACCTAAGATACATCCTTGCAAAAATTTAACCATGATAAAATCCTCCTATGAATACAGTTTAAGACAATTTGACATTAAAACAATAGGGATAAACCCTAAGCCGTTACTAATTGAAGACGAATTACCTTAGCCATTTTTTTACCATGTGCAGGATAAGCGATAAGCGGGACGGCTTTATCATAGCAGGCTCTGCATCCGTTGCATTTACCTTCATTGGCATAGGCTTCGCATAACTTTGAAGCCTTTGGATAACTACTAGCATCATTCACGATAACGCTACCATGCACGCCTTGAATGAATATGCCATTTACTGAATCACTGGAAAATCTAACCATGACATTATCTAGAGCCTGCATCTTAGCGATAACGGCTTTAAACTTGCTAAACTTCTGCATTCTAGTAGGTAGCCAATGCTTAACCCAAGGCGTCAACGTCATGACTTGATATATTTTCTCTGCTAAATCTAGGGAATACATGTCTCCAGAATCAAACCACCTAAAATATCGGCTTGAATCCAGAGCCTTAACCATGTCATGAATCCAGTCTTCACGCTTCCAGTCTTCCTTATTCTCAATTCTAGGAGCCTTCACGTTAGGATAATTGTAATTCCCTGTAGTGGCATAGCATCCCTTGCACGCATCTACTAATGAGCCGTCAGGCTTCTTACTTGCTGGACAAGTCTCCAAAGCCTGAAGAGACCATGAGAGTATCCCGTCCAGCTTGCTAGTTTTACTTAATCTAATCACTTGCTTCTCCTTAGTTATCAATCTATATATGTAATTTAGTGGCTATATATATATAAATCTATTAGGACATACCCTTAGTTGTGAAAATACAACGGAAGAGCTTTACGCCTATTTATAGGGGATAACTTAGCAGAAGACTAGGGAGAGAGTAGGAAGGATTCTATATAACTAATAGATATATAAGATGAGATATTGTCTTATCAATCTGTATATAGGAATAAGACTAGGGAGAGAAGGCTAAGTACTTGATTAGTATTCTATAGCGATAACGCTATAGTGAATAGCTATCGTCCTGCATAGCCTTAATAGTCTTACGCTATAGCCTTAATAGGTGAATAGCTGGAGACAATGAAGGGCAGCAGAGCTGGGGAGAATCCCTATAGATTCACAGGGCAGGGAGGGTCAAAAAGAATTATTATAGTTTTTATATAACGCTATTTATAACGCTGACATACTTTTTAAAAAAGGGGGTAGTATCTGCATAGAGAAGTCTAGGGAAGACTGCAGAGTTACTAGGCAGGGCTAACCTGTGCTCGGTAGCCTGTGGAAGATGTGCTCGAAGCACTGTGAAGGGCTGAGAAGTTCTCTTTGCCCTATAGTACTACATAGATAAAGACATCTTAGTAGCTACTTAGTAATAACCTTTAATAGTAAACTCTATAAAATACTTACTATACAGAAACTAAAAAGAACTACTAAGATACTATACAGTATATAATAGCATACATTTTTAGATTTGTCAAGTACTATCTTCATTGTCTTTATTGTCTCTTTTAGATTAGGGTTTTGTATCTCATAGTATACATAACGTAGGTATTTGTAAACAATGAGATACATTTTGTATCTTTTAAAATAATCCTTGACTTTTAAACAAAAGCATGTTATAATGACCCCACAAGTAAAGGAACGTATGACAAGGCGTAAAAAGAGAGATTTAAAAGCTGAAGGTAAATGGTGGTCGGATACTCAGAAACTTGAGGCTGCTACTACATTCTTAGCTTTAGGCAATGGCGCACAGACTGCTGCTGTCTTAGACATACCCTTAGCTACCTTTAATCGTTGGCGTTATGCTGACTGGTTCAAGAAGATGGTTGATGACCTTAAGTCTGAAGATAACTTAAAGCTCAATGCTAGGTTAACTAAGATTGTGTCTAAAGCTTTAGATGTGACTGAGGACCGCTTAGAAAAGGGTAATTATCAATATGACCCTAAGACCTCTGAGCTAATTCGTGTTCCTGTCAGTTTAAAGGATGCTACCAAGGTCGCTAATGATATGTTAGCTCGTAAGGATATCATTGAAGATAAGCCTATACAGGAGCAGATAGAGCGTACTGTAGACGACAGACTAGCTAAGCTTGCTGAACAGTTTAGAGCCTTTGCTAAGCCTAAAACAACCGAAAAAGATATTACACCTCAACCTTTGGTAATCGAAAATGGTGTCTGAAACAAAAAAACTTTCAATGAAACTGTGGCGTGAACGGAATAAAGAACACGTTAAACAGTATCAAAAAAAGTGGCAACAAGACAACAAAGAACTACACGCAATTGTTAAAAAAAATTGGGAAGAACAAAATAAAGAAAAACGGTCTGAACAGTATAAGGAATACAGGTTACAGAACAAGCCTAAAGTAAATGCCAAGAATGCTAGGCAACGTGCTTCAAGGACAACTGCAACAGCTTCTTGGGCTAATTTAGAACGTATAGAATGTTATTATTCCTTAGCAGCTATGCTGAGTAAGGAAAGCGGTGAAAAGTGGCATGTGGACCATATAGTCCCTTTACAGGGTAAAAATGTTTGTGGATTACATGTTCATAACAATTTAAGGGTTATCCCTGCTAAAGAAAACTTGTCCAAAGGAAACTATTTTGCCCCGCAAGGAACCACGTAACTACAAACAAGAATATAAAGACTACCATGGTACTGGGACTCAAAAGAAGAACAGAGCCTCCAGGAATGGTGCAAGAGCTGAGATGGCTTCTGCTGGTAAGGTCTCCAAAGGTGATGGTAAAGAAGTTGACCACAAGAAACCTTTAAGTAAAGGCGGTAGTACCGCTAAGAGCAACCTTCGAGTTGTAAGCAAGGCAGTAAATAGAAAAAAAGGTAATAGAACGAGTGGAGCTAACAAGTGAAGTCATTGAAGGTTTTAGTAACGCCTGTCTAGTTAAAAACTATGATTCGGCTACGGAGACCCCAGAATTCCACAGAGAACTGTGGAGCTTGTGCTGCCATAAAGACAAGTTTGTTGCTATTGCTGCTCCTCGTGGTCATGGTAAATCTACTGCCGTCACTTACGCATATTGTCTTGCAGAAGTACTATTTCGTAGGTCTAAGTATGTCTTGATTGTCTCAGACAGCTTCTCGCAAGCTGGTTTGTTCTTAGGTGATATTATTAAAGAACTCAGGGACAATGACGATATACATGGTTTATTTGGTAACATTGAGTTGACAAAACAAACCGAAGATGATATAATAGGTAAATTCGATGATGGTCATACATTTAGAATCCAAGCTAAAGGTTCAGAACAAAAGCTTCGTGGTTTGAAATGGCTGAACAAACGTCCAGACTTAATCATCTGTGACGATATGGAATCTGATGAACAGGTTCTAAACAAGGATAGACGTGAAAAGCTTCGTAGATGGTTCTACTCAGCTCTTATCCCTGCCCTGTCAGTTACAGGTAAGATTCGCATAGTAGGTACTATTTTGCACTTAGACTCCCTTCTTGAAAGGTTGATGCCTGAGTCCCAACTAGCCTCACTGGGCACTAAAGCTTTAAAGAATCTCATTACTGAAGATTTAAAGCAGTATACAAATTACAAGACTTCTTGGTTGTCCATTAAGTACAGAGCACACACAGATGACTTTAGTAAGATACTGTGGCCTGCTCGATGGAACAAGAAAGCTTTAGAAGAGCGTAAAGCTCAATACGTCGCACAAGGTTTGGCTGACGTATATTCTCAAGAGATGCTCAACGTACCTCTTGATGATGCTAACGGATTCTTTAAGAAGAGTGACTTCTCACCACTTAAAGACGAAGATAGAAAAAAGAATTTAAATTACTACATTGCTGCTGACTTAGCTATTAGTCAAAGACAACATAGTGATTACAGTGTTTTTGCTGTGGCAGGGATGGATGAAAATCAGCACTTGCAGTGTGTGAACATCATCCGTGACAGGATGGATGCGATGCAGATTGTGGAAACCATTCTTGCCCTCCAGCGAACTTACAACCCTGAGTTGTTTGGAATCGAGGCAGGTACAATCCAGAAGTCTATCGGACCATACCTTAACGAAGCAATGATGAAGCAGGACACATTTATCAACTTAGTTTTACTCAAGCCTTCTGGTGATAAGTTGAGTCGTGCAAGGTCAATGCAAGCTCGTATGAGAGCAGGAGCCGTTAAATTTGACACCTCTGCTGATTGGTATCAAACATTTGAAGATGAGCTATTGCGTTTCCCTAGAGATAGACACGATGACCAGGTCGACGCTTGGGCCTACATTGGTTTACTCTTAAACCAGATGCAAGTAGCTGCTACTCAAAGTGAAGTCGATGAAGAAGAATACAGGGTTGCCCTACATGATTATGGGTATGACCAAGCTGGACGAAACGCTGTTACAGGATATTAATGAAACTAAATACCGAACTTAACTTAGATGAGATTGTCTCTCTACCAAATATCGCTGATATTTTGGAAGAGGCTGACCTCAATACTATTAGCTACAACGTCTACAAAGGATTTCAAGCTGACTTGGAGTCTCGTTCTGCTTGGGAGAAACGTACTGAAGATGCTATGAAGTTAGCTCTTCAGGTAGCTGAAGCTAAGTCCTTTCCTTGGCCTGGAGCGTCCAATGTCAAATTTCCGCTTATTACTATTGCTGCTTTGCAGTTTCATGCTCGCAGTTATCCCGTACTTATTAACGGGGAGACTCCCGTACAGTGTCGTGTAATCGGTGACGACCCTACAGGTGCTAAAGAGCAACGTGCTCATCGTGTAAGCCAGTTCATGTCTTACCAGATTCTTGAAGAAGACACTACGTGGGAATCTGAGATGGATAGAGTTCTTATCTCTCAGCCTATTGTAGGTTGTGCCTTTAAGAAATCTTACTTTGACCCAATCCTAAAGTACAACGTCTCTGAGCATATCCTTGCTAAAGACTTTGTCGTAAACTATTGGACTAAGCATTTAGATACGTCCCCACGCATTACCCAAATCCAATACCTATCTAAGAACGACATCTATGAGCGTGTAGCTCGTGGCTTGTGGTCTGAGATGAAGGAAGGCCGTCCTGCTGCTGTTCCTCAGTCAAACATGACTTTGGCTCAGAACAAAGCTCAGGGCATGACTGCTCCTGATTCTATTGACGATAGCACTCCTTACGAAATCCTAGAACAACATACCTTCATTGACTTTGACGGTGATGGCTACGCTGAGCCGTACATCATCTGGATGCGTCGTGATACTAAACAAGTTCTCCGCATTGTAGCTCGCTACTTCGACACTTCTATTGAAAGAGATGAAAAAGGTAATGTCCTCTCCATCAAAGCAGAAACGTACTTTACTAAGTTCCCTTTCATTCCCTCACCTGATGGTGGATTCTATGACCTCGGTTTTGGAAGTCTTCTTGGACCACTTAATCAGAGTATCGATACCCTTCTCAACCAGCTTATTGACACAGGCACGATGGCCAATACCGCAGGTGGATTCCTTAGTCGTGGAATCAAGCTCAGAGGCGGTAACTACAACTTCGCACCTTTAGAGTGGAAGCATGTCGATACGACAGGCGATGACCTGCGTAAAGGTATTATGCCTTTACCTGTTAGAGAGCCTTCTCAAGTTCTGTTTACATTGCTTAGTATGCTTATCAACTACGGTGAGCGTATTGGTGGCTCGGTTGACATCTTGTCTGGTCAAAACCCAGGTCAAAATACTGCTGCTGAGACTACAAGGACAATGGCAGAACAAGGAATGAAGATTTTCTCTGGTATCTTTAAACGTACCTACCGTAGTCTTAAAGATGAGTTCCGTAAGTTGTATCGCTTGAATCAACTGTACCTACAAGGTATTGAAAACTACAATAGCGACCAAGGTCAAAACTTTATTGATGCTGATGACTTCTCAGGTCCTGTATCTGATGTACGTCCTGCAGCAGACCCTAACATTGTTTCAGACACACAACGTATTCAACAGGCTTCTGCCTTGCTTCAGTTAGCAAGCACAACTCCTGGTATGAATATGTATGAAGTTCAGAAGAACTACCTCAGAGCAATGAAGGTAAACAACATTGAACAAATCCTACCAGACCCCCGTGGCCCTAACGCTATTAAGCCAGGACCGTCTGAGAAGGTACAGATTGAACAAATGAAGATGCAAACTAAACAAGCCGACATGCAAATGCAGTTCAAACTAGGCATGATGAAGCTTATGAAGGATGTTGAAATCAACCAAGCTAAGATTCACAAGTTAGAAGCAGACGCTATCCTTGCCGTAGAACAAGCAGGTGGTGTGAAAACTGGTCATGATATTGCGATGCTAGATGCTCAAATTGGAGCAGCCAAAGCACACAATGAAGGAATTCAATCTGCTTTACGAGCCATGATGGACCTCGAAAAGCACATGAATGATATGTCTCAACCTACACAGGTAGAGGAACAAAAACCAGAGATGTAACAAGGAGGTAGTATGGCTATTGTAGTAACAGAGCCTGAGTTTAATGAATGGAAAGCAAGTCGTGTAACACAAGCCTTTATGAGGGCAATACACAACGACAGAGAGTGGTTAAAAGAAATGTTGTTAGCAGGAACCGAAGACGATGCGAGTATTCGTGGAAGAGCAGCAGCATGTACAGCTATTCTAGCTTTAGACTACAACGAGTTAATGAATTCAGTAACGGAGAAGAAGGATGATTAATGTGTCTGGCATTACTCCAGTATTTGATAGGATTTTAATTAAGCCTCTCGAAGTGGAAGAAAAGACAGCAAGTGGAATCATTATTTCTACTGCAGAGACCAGCGAGCGAGAACAGCTTTCAAATACTACAGGTGAGATTATTGCCTTAGGTGAAGAAGTTCCAGACGGTGTTGTTTCAGTAGGTATGAGAGTTGGCTACGCTAAGTATGCTGGCTTGATGTACAAAGGTAAAGATGGCGTGGATTATCGAATGATTAACTACGACAACTTAGTATGTAAATTAGATGATGACATGAAGTTGATTGACCCACATCTAGCACAGGGAAGAAAACCATGAGTGAAGTAACACAACAAGAAGCACCACAGGACGCTCCAAAAGCCCCTCAGTACGAGTCCGAAGCAAGGGCGCAGGGCTGGGTAGCAGCAGATGAGTTCCGTGGCTCTGAGAGCGATTGGGTTGATGCTGAGACGTTTGTACGTCGTGGTAAAGAGATTATGCCAATCCTTCGTAAGAACAATGAGAAACTGCTTAAAGAATTAGGTGAAGCTAAAAAGATGGCTGAAGAAGCACGTGAAACTGCTAAAGAGTTTCGTGAGTTTCAAAAGCAACAATTTGAGCGAAAGACCAAAGACTTGGAAAGTCAGCTAGAAAACCTGAAGCAAGCTAAGCGTGAAGCAATTACGCAAGGCGATGGTGACAGAGCAATAGCGATTGACGATGCCATGGATGCTATTAAAGAAGAGCGTCTAGAAGCAAAACAAGACTTAAAAGAAGCTGAAGAAAAAGCTAAAGAAGTTCCACAAGTCACTACTGACCCAATCTTAAATACATGGATTGAGAAGAATGACTGGTTTGGTAAAGATACAAGAATGACTGGTATTGCTAATGGATTAGGTGTTGAACTCCGTCGTGAGAACCCTAGCCTTAATGGTCAAGCCTTCTTGGATAAACTAGATGAGGAACTTACAGCAATGCTACCAGAGAAGTTTGGTAAGAAACGAGTACAGAATCCGATGGAAGGCTCCTCTAATGGGACAGCTAGACCATCAGTGGGTACTGGAAAGAAATCTTACAACAACTTACCTGCAGAAGCTAAAGCAGCTTGTGATAAATTCGTTAAGCAAGGTCTTATGACCAAAGAAGCTTATGTTGCAGAATATGAATGGGATTAAGGGAGAAAGAACATGACTGAAATTAAAAAAGAAGTTAAAGCTGTACCAGAGTCTACTAAGGTAGAGCGTCCACGTGAACGTAAAAAAGGCGTATTTAATGGGACTCAAGGTAAGCTGCAAGTAGGAAACCAAATTGAAGGGTATCACTTGCATATTTTCAATGACACGCCTGGGCGCATCCAGAATGCCACTGAAAACGGTTATGAGTTTGTTCACCCTAGCGAGGTAGGTGGCGTTACGGATAATGTTACATCACGTAACACCGATGTAGGAGATAAGGTTAGGTTCTTAGTAGGGGCTGGTGAGAAGGGCGACCCAATGTATGCTTACTTGATGAAAATCAAAGAAGAGTGGTGGCTTGAAGACCAACGTCAATTACAAGAGCGTAACGACAAAACCGATGCAGCAATCCGTGGTGGTAATACACCTGGTGTAGACTCCACAGGTTTCTACAATGCTGGTATTAAATTTTAAAACTTTCTAATTAAGGAAAAAAAATGGCAAACGTAAATGCCGTAACAGGATTGTCGCCAGTTGGCACAATCACTGGTGCACCCTTTAACGAGCAAGGCGTACTTTACGCTATCGCTAACGACGCATCCAACACATACGCTATTGGCGATGTTGTGAAGTCTGCTGTCGGTAATGATGCTAATGGTGTTCCACTCGTTACTAAAGCTGTAGCTGCTTCCGTTCCACTAGGTGTTATTGCTTCCATTCGTGTAGCTAACCCAGGTGTTTCATTGCAAGGTACTAACTTAAACTTAGCACAACTCTGGATTGGCTTAAGTGCTGGTTCATATACCTATGTTTATGTTATCACTGACCCTGCTGTAATTTACTCTGTTCAAGCTAACGCTTCTGCAGATGCTAAAGTTGGTGCTACTGCAGTTCCAACAATCACTGCTGACCAGACTTCAACATTGGCCCAGTCTTCACCTTTCTCAAGCACTTATGTAACTTGCGATAGCTCTGCTACTGCAGCTTCCATGTTCCAAGTTGTTGGTCTCTACCAAGAGCCAAGCAATGTCCCTGGTGCTTACAATAACGTTTTGGTGAAGTTTAATAAACACCAATATTTACAAGCCTTCGGCGCTTAATAGGAGAATAAAAAATGGCTGGTGTAATTACAACTGGTACTCACCCAAAGGCCCTATGGCCTGGTGTTAAAGCTTGGTGGGGTCAAACTTACGACGAACATCCTGAAGAATATATTCACTTGTTCGACAAAGATACTTCACATCAAAACTACGAGGAAGACGTTCAGTTAACTGGATTTGGTCTTGCTCCTGTTAAATCTGAAGGTCAAGGCGTTCAGTATGATTCAGAAGTTCAAGGTTTCGTAACTCGCTACACACACGTTGCATACGCTCTTGGTTACATCGTAACTAAAGAAGAGTTGGATGACAATTTGTATGAGCAAGTTTCTAAGCGTCGTGCTGCTGCTTTAGCTATGTCTTTCCGTCAAACCAAAGAAAATATTGGTGCTAACGTTTACAATCGTGCGTTCAATGCTACCTACACAGGTGGTGATGCTCAACCTTTGTGCTCTACAGCTC
>Ga0208255_100076_pt1 | contig 13903 bp, 11 predicted proteins | sample CryBogCBH06Jun08_FD_184600 | JGI IMG/M metagenome (GOLD analysis project Ga0208255, IMG submission 184600) | Freshwater microbial communities from Crystal Bog, Wisconsin, USA - CBH06Jun08 (SPAdes) | ecosystem: Environmental > Aquatic > Freshwater > Lake | place: Crystal Bog, Wisconsin, USA... | reverse complement strand
ATATAATGATATCTTTGTATGGCGCTGTGCTGTGCCGCCGCCAATTGCTGCTGCAATGTAGATTTAATCGCGGAAATATACCAGCAGTACCCAGTTGGTATTGGTACACACCAGCTAATGGGAAGAAATCTGCTGGATTACGATTGAGGTTGCAGTGATCTACATCATAATGCTGTGATACATCACTGACTTTTTCATAATTTTCCGGATGACGGATAAAGTCCTGTTGAAATTCTAAATATTCACTGAAATGATCGAATTGGTGATCCCAGACCACCGTCTGTGCCACATTCACAGTCTCTGAGTCCAGTGGCACTATCACACTATATAACCAATTGGGATCTGCACCCGGGTGCGGCTCGTCTATATGCATACTATGTGGTATATATTGGCGCTGATATGCCACCCAGAAATTCACAGTGGGTGGTATCACTGTGTGTATCATTCGGGCCATTTTGAGCCAGGCTGCATCGCCCGGCCGCAACTGGCGGCGATGATCCTTTACATCCCAATTATCTATACCCCATTTGAGTTTGACGTCGCTGGGTGTGGCTGATATGGTTTCATATTCGCCCTGATCAAAATATCTCTGCCAGTCCTCGCGGAACCAGGCAATATCTTCAGCAGTGACAAAATTATGCAGTGTTTTGACGGTGTCGGGCTTGCTCATAACTTCGTTGAATGATTGGGTTCCAATATCTGCCATCCCAGGCACCATGTACAATGATATGATAGCGATCTTGATCGCTATCGTTGTATACCACATGTTGATAATGATTATTAAACATCATGACACTGCCAGTATTTTTAAATGGAACTACGCCCAATTCAGTGACCATCTGACAGCCTGGAGGGTTGTTTAAACTAATATTGGTGGCTGCACCGAGATTGCTGGTCATATTATCGCTGTGTGGCGCAATATAACCGCCGGGCTCCAATAGCATAAAACGTAGTCGGTGATAGAATTGAAATGGAAATTTATTCTGAAAATAGTCGGCGGTTACCGGGCAGAGATCGGCGATTTCAGTCCATCTATAGGGTGCTGTGTCATGGTCGTAACCATACATGTTGGGTGCATCTGTTTTTTCAGCGTCAATGCCATGTATACAGAGGCTCAGCCATCCTTGACCGTCTCCCTCACGATGTCTGACAAAACGATCGCGCACGTTGCGAGCTTCGGCCAACATTTCAGCTGCCGGCAGCTCGATATCCATTGCAAGATATGGCGCATGGCTATTACGAAAAATCCATTCCGATTGCTGCCATACATCGCCCTGGGGAGGTTCTGGATAGACAAACGTGTTGTTTTGATTTTGGTCTACAAATTTTCTGACTGCATCAAATTGATTCATCTCTTGCCCTGATGAAAGAGTTCTCGTTCAGTGATTACGCGAAATTTGATTTGATGAGCTGCACAATAGGCTCTTGCCGCTTGCCATTTGCATGCGTTGAGTATAGCATGTGCCTGAGCATGTTTGCTCCGCCCGGCTTCCTGCAGGCTGGTTTCCTTGCTGGGCTTTATCTCCCACATTTCTGCTTGATTCTGGCCATTGGCATCTTGAAATACTACAAAAAAATCCGGTACATATATGGTATTACGATTGGTGAATGGATTACGGTAGGGAATATGTATGGCTTCATTGGCCCACTGGAGAATGGCTGGATTATTATCACACATCCGCATTACCACATGCTCCCACGAACTTCGATAGTGTGGTACTTTTTTACCTATGTATTTGCCGGGGTTCAACAATTGATAAAACCCATTTGCGTATTTGCTCATGGCAGTATGGCTCTTTGAATATATTTATTTATCACTGGTTGAGTATTTACACCGAGATAGCTGGTTCCGATTCTATTTAAATTTAGAAACATGGCCACGTATTTGTCCAATTGACCCTGTGGCAGGGACGAAAACTTTGCCAGTAGGCTCATGGGGTCAATATTTTGAGCCCGGGCTGTGTATATAACCGACGCTGTAATGGCTGCGGCTGCCGATTTATTTCCACCGGTATACTGTTCAAAATAGGCTGCAACGGCGTCATTACGATCGCCAGAAGTGGTGGGATTGGAAATATAATAATTGTTAAAATAATTCCCTGGGTTGGTGACACTGTTATTGTTTATAGTACCAAAGTTATTTACTGTGCTCATGATATCCCAGTGTTAAAATGCCGTGCTGGATTGTGTATATCCGGGGTCAACCGGAGACCCTTGCTCTACTGCTGGAGCGACGTTGGTGGTATAATCAGTGGTATCACTGCCGTATGCCAGGGCGTACTGGGCCTTGATTCGCAATGCTGCCTGGTCTGGCGTTTCATTTACGAATGGGCTGCTGGCAGTAGCTGGCAAGTCAGTTGGCGATAATGCTCCCGGTATAGATACTGGAAAGCTGGTGGCTACTCCATCGCCATTGCTGGTCACCGCACCCGACGGGATCGATGTGGCTGAGTTTGGCCCATTAGGTGCCAGGGCTGCGGTATTCATATTACCAATACCACTGGCATAGAAAGTTGCTGGACTACCATTGGGGCCGGCAGCATATTGGGAGTTTTGCGGAGCCAATTGAGTTGGGCCAGATCGACCACTAAACAATGCCGTCACCCCGCCCAGTATACCACCACCAGCCAATAGCGAACCGGGATTATTGACCGATCCGCCAATGGATGGTATCTGTATGCGTGCCAGTGGGTTATTACCATTCAGCGAATTTTGTGCCATGTTGTTTAATTCAGTGATGCCCATCTGACCAAGGTTTGTGCCTTTGAAATTTTTTGCTGTCTGAAATGCCACCTGTGCGGCGCCAAATAGGTTACCTTGCCCCAGTAGGTCTATGGCAGTACTGGTGGAATCCGCCAGTCCACCTATGCCAAATAGACTTTGTGTGCCACCGCCCTGAACTGTCAGTGGGCTGGGATCTTTGTCGTAGTGCAGTGTGCCAAATCCACCATTGATGGTGGCTCCTGGTACCACCTGGCCAGAACCATACATTACTGCTTCGTATGCCACTGTCATCTGTGCTTCCAGTGTGTTGGTGGTTTCGCCGGAGGCGGGGTCACCAAACTTGAATCCAGTGATAGTGGGGTTCATCAGTACATATTCAGAAAATTGTTTCTGATGAAAACAGTAGATGGTAATGGCATTGATGACTCGGTCCGGTGACCCAGTGGGAGGTGTCACCCGCGGAGTATAACCCCAGTTCTGATATTGCCGTTGTGCATATTTGGTATTTTGTGTAAAATCATTGGCCTGGTGGTCACTGTCGCGGTAATAGTAGTGATAGTAATTGAACCAGAAATTTCTTATGACGTCTGCACTGTCGTCGTGAAAAGTAATGGACAAGGGATCGTATTTAATCTTGCTCTGTACTATATTAACGCGGTTGTAGGCATTGTACGTTTTGTTTTCCACCGTAAACTTGGGCAACTGTGCAGCTTTGACCAACATGCCAGCTTCCATGATATTGGTATTAGATAGGAAACGTTCCTGTATTTGCGGATTAATATCAAAGCTGACGTGGTAGAGAAAACCATACTTGGGACTGAGGCGGAAATTATCCGATACTATCAGTTGGCTGGCATGTTGCCAGGATTTTTGGAACGTGCGACCATTGCCAAAACCCAGACCCTGGATGGCTCCTTGTATAAATTGCTGTCCAAATGATGGGGCTGAGGCCACTAAATATTCTCCGTATATGGTATTTAGTCATGAAAAAACCCGGTCCATAAACCGGGTTTAATTTTACTGCACCAGTCGTTAACCAGTGATGGCGCCAACAATAGTTCTGGCTGCAGCCGTGCCCAATGCAACACCAATACCATTTTCTGGAGTGCCCTGACCGTTGGTCTGAAGAGCATTGTCAAATTTGATAGTCAGTGCGATAGAGGCCGGATCATTGGTGTTATAGTTCATATCACCGTAATCTACCTGGCTGATAAAGCAACCATAGATTTCCCAGGTTTCCAATACTGTGGGTGTTGTGGCACCGTTACCACCATCCAACAATTCATAATGAACCTGGAATTTGTAATCGATACCCGATGCAGCAGAGGCCTGTTCCATAAAATCATATTGCTTCTGCATCTGCTCACCCACCAGCTTGGCCACATTATTACCAGCATCATCACGCAGATTGATGGTAATATCTTGCCATTCTGGTTTGCCCAACAGCTTGACCTTACTGTTATAGACGTCAATGGTAATATCACCAAATTGCACCGACGGACGTTTGATATCCATGATGTTCTTGGTCAATTCAATCACGTTAGTGCTGACACCAAAATTTAAAAAATTGGTACGAAAACGGTATTTTAATTTGGGCATCAACAGGCCCTGGTTGCTGGCACTTTGATTGCTAGCAAGCGGGACTGTCATTTTAGTTAGGGATGCAACTGCCATATAATCTCTCCTGTTATACTTATTTATCTAAATGATCATTTAGCATTGTTGCCCAAACTACCACCGGCTATTGAACCAGGGTTCAACAAACGAATTGGTATGTAGACAAATTCAACATCTTTCATTGGTTCAATTGCAATGTCCACATATAGTTCATTGCGAGCAATGCGATCTGGCGTGTTATTGCTGGTGTCACAAACTACTAGATAGTCGTAAATACCGCGCTTGCTGACCAGGTCGTTCAATGAACTTTCAATGATAGCTTTTAGTTGGTCACGTGTGATCTTGTCGTTGGGTTCAAACAGGAACCCATTGCCGGACTTGGCTAGTACCGTACGGATATAGTTGGTCAAACGTGCCACATTCACGCGATCCAGTGAACTGCTGACTGGATTACGGGTTTTCTGTCCCCATACTACGATACCAATTCCAGGAAATATTGTCACTGGATTGATATTCAAGCTGTAGAGACTGTCACGGAGATTATTACTGACACCAGTGCGCATAAACTCACCGCTGGTGGCATCAACATATCCGATATCTGTGGCGTTGTCAACCAAACCACGTCGAGTGCCGGCCGGAGCGAACCATGGATAGGCCAAGCTATCATTGTGTAGATATGTACGCAGGGCCATGTGGCTTGCTGGCACCACAATGGTGTTGCCTTGCACATCGTTGGTCAAGCCATGTGGCCAGTATACAGCCAAATATGGATCAGCAGTCGCCAGTCCGTTGCCATTGGTATCGTTACTCCAATTGGTCAGGTTGACAACATTGCTATCCAATGTCATTGGCGTATCACCAATAACGAAAGCTGTGTTAGCACGATCATTATTCAATGCAACCATATTCGCAATGACTTCGGGATAGCCCGGAGCTGCAATTAGGTTGAACTGGAATTGCTCTTCACGTATCTGTGTGTTGCTGTCAACTGCACTCTTCATTGCCGCAGCAATCATTGCACGTTGAGCATAATGGCCGGCGTACATGCTGCCGTCATTCTGCAAACCACTGGCAGTTACCCACGAACCTGGCACTAATGTTGACCAGTATGTGGTACCGGATGTTGGAAGTACACCAGTTGACGCAGCTATTGCCACATAAATTGTTGTGCCGTATACTACGTGAGCACCAACTGCATATGTAGTGCTGGTATTATATGTCGACAGTGTCAATCCATAGCTAGCATAGTTAAAATACTGGCTAACATAACGTTTGACATTGTAACCACTGCGGCGCATGTTCCACAGCAACATACCACGTGGGTATAGCAATGGATTAGGTGCATCAAGGTCAGTGTAATCACTGCTCAACATAGTGCTGACTGCCGGCAAAGTTCCAGCTACTGGATCAGTGGTACCGGATCCGTCCCACCGTGCGTCGGCAAAAAGAATACCGTTCTGGCTAATGGCGTCGGCCTTGTTGATTGAAATCCAGCTGGAACCGTTATAGCGGTACAGGCTGGGATAATTTTCTAGATTACTGCTGTCCAACCACAGATCACCAGCCACTAGACTGGAATTATCCGATTGCACAGTTGGAGCCACACCGGCACTTACTATGACGCCCAGTGGGTCAGTGTTGGTCAAATTATAACCACGTGCGTCGGCGCTCAAATTGGCATAGCCTCTCCACTTGGATCCGTCATTGATCATGATGTCAATGGTAGTGGCGTCGCTATAGTACCACAGTGTTCCATCCGCTGGATTTGCATATGGTTCAGTCAAACTGTAGGTGTATGATAGTGATGTAAATCCACTGATTACACGCGATGTTCCCAGCACTTCAACGTTGGTGACCCCGCTGACAAACCCGGCTATTGTGGGAATGTCTTGTTGTCCGGCAACTGGTGTCAATATGATATTACCACCGGCTAGGTGCGTCATACTAATGCTGCCATCACTTTCCACTGCGGCAGTAACATAGGGGATGCTCTGTGCCAGTATCGCCGAAACAAAAGCCGAAGCATTGGTTCCATTGACTGTTACAGTATAAGTGGTGTAACTGGCAGTACCAGGGGCTGTTGCCAGTAGTGTAAAATAGTTTGCTGTTGTAAATGCACTGGTAGGTGCGGTGGCTGCTTTGGCCTTTACAGCACCATATACTGTACGTACACGGGGACGGAACCCGCCCATGTTGAAAGAACTAGTACTGGTAAAGTTAGGATCTTGAGTGACAATTACTGTGCCTACCCCAATGTTGCTACCACCAGCCACTGGATCTATGCCATAGATTGCTGATCCAATACCTTTGTATGCTGTCACTGCCTGTGTGGTCCAGGTGTCAGTCAATGCATTGTATTTCTGAAATACAAAATTGCTGCCGCTGCCTAGGGTACCGGTTTTTAGCCATACTGCGCCACTGGGTGCAGTATACAGTCCAGTGGTGTTCCACTGTGGTACTGAAGCATAATTGCCGTAGACAACACCGCTTACTGGATTACCCAGTGTCAATGTTGTAGTCGTAGTAGTAGGCGATACCATCAATCCTAGATCATAAACCAATGTACCGCTGACACCTTTGGTGATGGTAATCTTGCCGTCAGCCGTCGAGCCATTGCTAGCTGACAATTTGGTGGCGTAGATATACAGTTGATTGTTAACTGCTCGTGCAGTGACACCGGCTATTGCGGCAGTGTTGATGGCAGTAACCATTGACGCCACTGATGTTCCGCTCAAGGTAATGGTTGTTCCGTTTATGATGATGGTTTGTCCACTGGTCAGTGTAGGATTCACTGCTGAACCAGTAACTGCTGGCCAGGCATTCTGCCAACCTGTGGATCCAATTGGAAACCAAGTATTATCATAACGCTTGTAGAAAATTCTGTTGGCAGTAGTTGTGGCCACAACAGCATAGCTGCCAATTTGACCAATGCTACTCAATGGGGTTGGTTCATTAGTCAGTAGGCTGTCGTAACTTACTGGAGTGGTGTTGGCACTGCTGGTAATGATGATGGGAGTCTGCTGGGTAAAGCTCTGTGTGGCTGCTGACCACTCAAAAATACCCCAGGTGGTGTCTGCTAGATCAAACCAGTAAGTGCCGTCAGCAACCTTACCAGTGGGACGTATAGAAGTACCAACCAATTGGTTCAAGTCAACATCGGCCCGAATAGCATAAATCTGATTACCCAGGCCCAGGGCCGAATAAGCAGCCATCAACCCATATTCATTTCGTTCGTCACCATTGATGGCGGTACCAGCAGATGTTTGCTGAAATGTGGGATAACCCAGGGCTGCAATTAGATCACGCTGACTACCAAAAACTTGTAGTACGCCGGCATTGGCGGCGCTGGTGCCGCTGCAATATGAACCATTGGCTGTTTTGTCCTGTGCTGTCGCCAAGACAACCAATGGTACGGTACCAACGGCTGATGATATATACTGGCTTTCGTCAGTGACGGTAATTTGTACTCCGGGGGATACTAGTGCCATAGCATTATTCCTTTATAATACGTGTTGTAGATATTTATTCATATGGCGTTTTTTCTGGGTGATTGAATGCCCTTTACCAAGGTATTGCCTGATAAATACCCGATGACACATCGTAAAATATGCCCGGCCTGCAACCAACGCCCAGTTGCCATAAATTACAAGCGAGGTGACCGCACCTACTATCGCAGAGTGTGTGATGTCTGCAATCGTGCCGGAAGAAAGGACCGCCAACATACCCCCGGGTGGTATCTGGCAGGCTATAGAAAAAAGCCACAGTGCGAACGCTGTGGCTTTAAATTTCGGTTACCCCAACAATCCGGGGTATTTTATGTGGATGGAAATCTCAAAAATAACAATTGGATCAATCTTAAAACCGTATGCTTGAATTGCCAGCACGAGGTCGCGCGATCTAACCTAGGCTGGATACAGGGTCCTTTAGTACCTGATTTTTAATCTGAGTATAGAGATCATCAATGCTGCCATTGTTGTCTAGGATGGCATCAAAATCAGTGCCGATCCAGGCAGTTTCACTGATATGGATTCCCAGATCCTTCAATTGAGACTGGTGTATTGTACTTCCGTTGTTTGCCTCTAGGGCTATGTCGAACCAGGCAGGGGCAGGCCCACGACGAGTATTTACGATCATTCCGCCCACTGCTTTTATGCTGGAAATTTCATTGGGAAAACGGCAATCACTGATGACCACATTGTCAGTGGTCTTCCTCAGTTTATTTTCCAGGCTGGCAATCCATATGTCGTCATGAAACCCATGACGACATACATCAGTACCCCAATATTGAAGTATCCATCTGGGAGTGAGATTTGTGATTCCTAGTCGCTGGGCCCACCATGGGTCAACCTGTTCACGCCACTCGCGGGCCTGTTTGGTACGGCCCTCCAACAAAGTTCGATCCCATCCGAAAACCGATGCCACAGCATCTTTTAATGTGCCGGCGAAGCTTTCGCGTCTGAACCCGTGCCAATTTACAAGATAGTCTGCTACAGTGTCTTTGCCTGAACCGATCAGACCCGTGATGCCTATAATCATTTTAACACTCCTATGTAATAATTATTACATATATCGTGCAGGCTGTCAAGATTAACCGGTTACCCAGGTAAGTGGAGAACTGCCGTCCATATAACGACGCAATTGCTCTTCGAGATCAGTCATTTCTGCCAGGGCTTCTTGTTTGAGTGCATCACCATTTAGTGTGACTCCGCCCTGTGGTCCAGCAATCTGGTTAAATTTACTACGAGCTTCACCGATGATACGTTTGGCAAAACTATATGCGTATTCCTGAATCCAGGGAAAGGCATATGTATCATTTAACAGCATACTGTCAGGTTTGACATTGTATATATGCAGCATGACACTTTCGAACTGGTTACCGGGAGTAGCACCGCCAGTGGCTCCACCATAACCAAATGGCATTTTGCGTGTGAGTATCAACCGTTTGCTGACTGGATTGAAGGTGAATGCCATGTGACCACCAAACATCTTCATGGCCAGCTTTTGATAGTCTACGAACAACTCATAATTTGTTAATCCGCCTACCCGTCCGGCCACCAACATATAGGTGTTCAAATAACCACTGGAGAAGGGTTCAAATTGACTGGCAGATGTGCCGGTGACTGATCCAATACCGCGACGGTATACCTGTTTGACCAGCTGAATTTCCGGAGGTAATATATATTCCTGAGTCTCAGGTAACAGATCTAGGAAAGCATAACTTTCTTCTGTACTATTGGCTGCACGTTGGCGATATTTAACCAGTGCCTGCTTGATGGACATTTCATAATGTTCCTTGTCCAATTCCACATCCACCAGTCCGTCGCCCAGACGCATGCGTATGTAATCAGTTATCTCGGCACGTTTGTAGTCGGGGGTGGGTAATACGCTGGGATCAAATTGAATGGGGCCTGGCCCAGTGCCGGTAACTGGGTTATATAGACTCTTGACTGGTAGGCTACCAAAGGCGGTTAGATTACCATCAGTATGTGGGGTAGTAGCTGGGATGCTGAATTCTGCCATGATCTATCCTGTAGTCTGGTATTTAGCATCAGACTACAGGATATTCAGTTACTCGGCCTTCAATAGGATAATGTCGGCGTTGATACGACCAGTGAGCCGGGTATCCGTGGCACGTATCTCTTCCAGGAATTTTCGTAACTGCACTTTGGTGGCTTTGCGAAATTCCTGTAACTTCTCGTCGGGCTTGCGAAGTGTTTTACACACTGATTTCGCTTCATCAAATCCAGTGATGGTGGTACCACGGACGCCCAGAGTCCCGATATGACTGTCGGCTACATATTTGCCCAGCTTGCGGGTACGGACATTATAAATCCACAGGACCGAAGCGCCAATGATGTCCGCTGGGTTAATACTGACCAGTTTCAGTGCTTTGTCTTCTTTGGCATACTTGACTTTGGCCACCAGCTTTTCTTTGCTTACAGAACGTGGTTTCCGCAATTTCTTGGATGCTTTCTTAACGCTGCGATACTGCTCAATAGCCGCTAAACCAGCATCGAGAAATGCAATCATACGTTTGAAGTCAACTGCTCGGTAGTGGCGGTATGCTTCTGCCAACTGATCGTCCTGCTTGCTCTGTGCCAATACCAATTCTGCTCGGCGTGCTGTGATTAATGTTTCAAATTTATTGAGCTGGCTCTGTGGTACTGCCTGGGCCACTAGAAAATCGTAATGTTTCAGAGTACTTTTGCCATGCACAATGTCGTCATAATGTCCCTCAAAGACACCCAGTGTCTCGGCAGTCTTTTCATTCATGCGATCCTGAATAGTGGGGCGATACACCACCTGCTCAGGTGTCTTTACTGCGTCAACAACTTCCTCTCCGGCCAACTTGATGCTGTCCTGTATGGCCTTGTGAATATATTTAATGTGCCGATCAAACAATGGCATACCCTGGCGATGTGCCATGATCAGTCCACATGCTGTCATTGACAATGTGCGGTCTGGACTACGAATAAATGTACTGAGATCAGTTTTGGAAAGTATGTCAGTGGTCTGTACCCATTCCACTACATATTTTTTGAGGTCTTTGGCGTTGTAGTGATAGTTATAATAGTTCAAACTGCGGCGCATGTGACTGTCGAACACTGCGTCATCAAACTTTTCGGCACGCTCGGTGTCCCACAGCGGTTCAGTTCCGGTGTATTTTTCGTCAGCTGCCTGATTGCTGCGTGGAGCCTTGAGCTTTGCCTTGATTGTTTTGCCGTCAACTTTGATAGCCATGGTAGATCCCTGTGCTGAATTAATATGTACTATTATATATTAAAATGATTTATATGTCAAAGCATGAGAATCGCTGTGACCATAAACTGTTCTAAGGTATCCACAGCAGCGGTGACTGCCTGTAATTTTTCACAGTATTGGGCAGTGATTCGGCCCAGGCGACGACACTCTACGGTCATTTGATCCAGCCTACTGTACATGTCATGGACGTTATCATTCATGCGTCTGAGGTCTCTATACATCTGAGCTTGCTCATTACTGGACATCTGTGGCCAATTCCAGAAAATTTTATCATTTATGGCATTGATGCGTGTTTCCAACACAGATTGCTTGATAAAATTGATGTCATTTTGCATACACCAATTATACAGTCAGGTGATTTTTGTGTCAACCGGCAATAAATACAGTATTACCTAAGGATCTACTGTGCCTAGAATCTCATTATGGAATGATGGCCGTCATTCCAGCAACTATAAATTCATGGATCGTCGAATTTCTGAAATGTACACCATGGGTGGTACCGGAGTCATGTTGCACAAATATCTCGGACCCAGTACCTCGGGCACGCAACTGGTCACCACCGCGGCTCAGACAGCGGCTGGACCTACGCTGACTTTGGGTAATACTGCCAACATCGCGATTGGTGACGCAGTATATGGCATGGGTGTACCGGCCAATACCAATGTTATCGCCAAAGACGCCACCACCATCACTTTGAGCCAGAATACTCTTCAGGCCGTAGGTATAGATGTGACCATTGGCATTAGTGCCAATGCCACCCAACCGGCATATACCAACCAGAGTGAGAAAAATATACAAGATTTGCTATTGATGGAAAATCGTGATCGCACATATGACAGCAATGTCTATCAGATGCGTGGCATATATCAGGTCGCAGATCAGGACTTTGATCTCAGCCAATTCGGTCTATTTCTATCCTCCGGTACCCTTTTCATGACTTTTCACTACAATGATATGGTGGACATGATTGGTCGCAAGATCATGAACGGTGATGTGCTGGAATTACAGCATTTGACCGATTACGATCCGCTGAACAATGACCTACCGGCCGCACTTAAACGGTATTTTGTAGTGGGTGATTGTAGTTTTGCATCCGAAGGATTTGGCCCAACTTGGTGGCCACATACTTGGCGTGTCAAATTAAATCCACTAGTGGACAGTCAGGAATACAAAGATATTCTCAATAAAATCACAGTGGGCGGAACAACCACTACACTGGGACAACTAATGAGTACTTACAATTCCACCATTGCTGTCAATGATGCTGTAATACAACAAGCACAGGCAGATGTGCCCAAGAGTGGATATGATGTCAGCAGCATATATGTGTTTCCGTTGGAGCCAGACGGCACTGTCTCCCTAGACGGCAATGTCACTGCTGATACTGTATCCGAAGATGCCAGTGACAATGAAGATTATGCCGACACGGGTGTTGTCACGCCCGACCAAACTGTGGCAGGTTACCTGACTGGCGATGGACTGGCTCCCGATGGATTTCCAGTGGTGGCCGGTATACAATTCCCCAGCCAACCCAATGTTGGTGATTACTGCCTACGTACCGATTATTTGCCCAATCGTCTATTCCGTTGGAGTGGTGGACGCTGGGCCAAAGTTGAGGATGTGCAACGTACCGATCTAACTCTCGGTGCCAATAATCAGACTCTTCGTAATACCTTTACCTACAACCCTAACCAGTATACCACATACGATATCACTGGAAATGCAGTGGTACGTAATGAAAAACAAAGCCTATCAAACGCATTGCGACCGCGAGCAGATAATTCATGACCACACCCGACACCTCCTCATTCTTTTACGACGGCCAAATTCGTCGCTTTATAAGCCAGTTTATACGCATGGTTTCAAATTTTGAAGTGCAGTTTGGCAACAATACCCTACAGCGTGTTCCGGTCATATACGGTGACCAAAGTCGTCAAGCAGCGCAGATTTTGCGCAACAACAGCGCCAGTGCCCTGAACACTGTACCAGCCATGGCTGTGTATGTGGGAGGCTTGGCCTACGATCAATCTCGGTTGCGCGATCCCACTCTGGTGCAGACGGTAAATATTCGCGAGCGTGAATTTGATAATATCACCGGCACGTACACTCAAAATCAGGGTGATGCCTACAGTATCGAACGGTTAATGCCAGTGCCATATAAATTGACCCTAAAATTGGACGTCTGGACCAGTAATACTGAAACAAAATTTCAATTGATAGAGCAGCTGAGCCAATTGTTTAATCCGTCATTGGAAATTCAGAGTACCGACAATTATGTAGACTGGGGCAGCCTAAGTTATGCCACGCTGACTGATACCAATTGGAGCAGCCGCTCGGTGCCTGTCAGTAATGAGGAACCCATTGACATCGCCACTATGACTTTTGAATTGCCCATATGGATCAGCAGCGGCGCCAAAGTCAAGAAACTGGGTGTTATACAGTCGGTCATCAACAGTATGGACAATCTCTATAACGGACAATGGGCCAACGACGCAGCTCTGGGACTACAGGTATTGACCCCATTAGATTATGCCGTGGTATTGTCCAGCGTATCCAATACCTATCAATTGAAATTGCTGCCAGGCAATGAAGTCAGCAGCATCAGTGATGGAGTGGCCATCACCGGGCATTATGCTTGGTCAACATTGTTAAATCTTTATGGAAGATTTGTCAGTGGCAGCAGCCTCATTAGTTTTCGCCAGAGTAATGGATCCGAGCTAGTGGGCACTATCAGCAATTTCCCCAATGATCCATATACCCTGATATTCACACCATTTGCTGATACTATACCAGTAAACAC
>Ga0208255_100075_pt1 | contig 14114 bp, 24 predicted proteins | sample CryBogCBH06Jun08_FD_184600 | JGI IMG/M metagenome (GOLD analysis project Ga0208255, IMG submission 184600) | Freshwater microbial communities from Crystal Bog, Wisconsin, USA - CBH06Jun08 (SPAdes) | ecosystem: Environmental > Aquatic > Freshwater > Lake | place: Crystal Bog, Wisconsin, USA... | reverse complement strand
TCAAACTGAGGAAACTTCTCCACATCTTTAGCCATTGTTTTTGGTCCCATTGTTTCTTTCATAATACTTTTCCTTTAGTTAAACCACGTTGAGCAATACCACAACCGCGAACTTTACCGCCCGCTTTCATTGCCATTCCAACGGAGTAATCCGGGGTATAGCTAGAAGATTTTGCTTTAGCTTTAGGCATGTCGCTACGATCTTTACGAGTCATTAGCGCAGCGCCTCCTTTTGTTTCTGCCTTAGTAAAAGCTTTAGCGCCTTTCGAAGATGCCTTAGCTTTGGCTTTTTCTTTTGGCATTGGCACGTTATCTAAGCGAGGTTCTTTATCAATATCTGTATTGGCATAATCCAACGCCATAGCGCGAGTATTGTCATCAATCATTGAGTTTTTACCTTGTGCGGTGTCAGTTTCTACATCGCCGCCTTCATCGTAACGTTTTGCTTTACCGCCTTTTTTAAGTTTGGTAAGGTTTGTACCCTTGCCGCCCTTATGCTCTTGCGCATCATGCATACGGAATGCTTTTTTCACAATAGCCTTATCTTGCTTGACATCGGCTTTCATGTCTTCTTTCATATCACTCTTTGCCATATTATTTCCTTACTTTACAAATTTTTCAAATAACGCCACAATTAAACCGCCAAACAAAACTGCAATTACATTAAATACAGTGTGCATGGTTCTTCTACTAGCGGTTTGTTCTCCAAGTAATCTCTGTATTTCCGCTAAGCATTTTTTTACTTCTTCCATGTCTTTAACAAGTTTATCCATATCCGCCTGTAAATGCTCAATATCATTAGCATGTGTTGCCAACTCTCTGGCGGTTTCGATTGGGTTAATGTTGTTCATTTTGAGCCACAAGCCCATCGTTTTAAACTAGCTGCCTTACGAGTAGGGCGACCTTTTTCGTCTTTCATTGGACCCGGCATACCGGACATACGAGCGCAGAATGACTTCTTCCTAGCCCCACCTTCAGGCTGTGGAGCCTTTAAATTACTACCTGTAGCTGCATTATATTTTTGGCGACCCTTTGCAGTGAGACCAGCCCCTTTCGAGACTGGAAGTTTCTCACCACGCCCAACTGCGAGAGATGGGGTTTTCTTAGCCATAGAATGCAGTAACAAAACCAATATATGTCATTTGAGCGTATGCCCCTAGCTGAGTTAATACACCTTCACCAGGTATACTTACTTGTTGTGTAGAAGTAGCCCCTGTAAGGGTATCAAAAGCCATTAACCAACGAGCAGGGTTTTGATTTACTGTAAAACCTGTTGGATAAGCTACTACATAATAACAAGTTGTTCCACCTGATACTGTTCCAGAATTAGGGTCTGTAATAGTAAAAGTATTTGCATCAGTTACTGTAATTGTCCAGTTGCCATCAGTTGCAGAAGCACCAGAAGCACTTAAGTACCCAATACCAATTTGAGTGCCTGTACTTAATCCGTGAGCAGTTTTTGTTACTGTAACTGTTGTACCTGAACGGGCATATACAGCAGATATTGGGGCTGTTAAAGTATCAAATAGCATTAGTGTACCCGCCTGTCCAGCATTACCAGAATAGGTTAGCTGTTTAAGACGAGTTCTATTTACTGAACCATTAAGCACTAAAAAACCTGACTGGTTAAGGTGCGAGGCTTTTACGTCATATTGCATTGTCATAATTAATCTCCTAAATTTTAAAAAAGGGGCGGTGTTTAGGACACTCGTTTAAGCGCAAGAACCTTCAGATCTGCGCCCCATTATTCGATTAATTAGTCAAAGTTACCGTATGGGTATGTTGTAGCATTACCAATATTGTAGTCAGCTTGTGTGTAACGTACAGCAAAAGTAAATGTACCTGCAGTAATTACTGGCAAAGTTGTACCTGTTCCAGCTGTGTAAGGAATAGTCAAAGTTACAACAACTTGGGAGACTAATCCAGCATACTGAGATGAGGCTTGTACTGGAGAAACTGTAATGTCACCAGTTGTAGAGTTTTGTGCAAGCAATTGAGCGCCAGTTAAAGCAACAGTATTACGGCCGGTAGCAGCATTCATAGAAGCTACGTTTCCATAAGTAGTTGTATTAAAAGCGTTACCAATGCTAGCTGTTACAGTACCAATAGTACCGCCAGTAGCAGTAATAGCCACATTGGTATCAATCAAGAAATCGTTAATATTTGCGGCATATGGTAGCCAAAATGTAACGCCACGGTACAAAGTACCTGTACCGCCAGTTCCAGCATCGGCAGTAATAGTAGCTGCTACAGGTGGGTAGACGCTAGAAGATGGGGTGTAAACGGTAGCGTTTACGTTAGGAACGGTATTTCCGTTAACAAATTGACCAGATCCACCAGCATAACCAGCAGTACCATTAGTAGAGTTGGTTAAAACAATAGAGGTTTCCTGAACTAAATCAGCATAGCCGACGTTGCGGAAAGGGGAAAAACGGTTTGGACCAGATAGAATCGGGCCTTCAAAGGTTGCGCGTGCCATTATAAGTTTCCTTATGCAAAAGAGCCTATTCCAATCGTTGCATCGTCTGCTGGGGCAGTGGCGGAATAAGCAATCACCCAGTTGTTGTAATTCTACACTATTTTACGATTTGTGCAATTATTTTAGTAAAATGGGTATACTTCAAAAAACGAAAGGAACCCAATGAGCTCCTGGCTTATCATAGTGACTGGGCTAATATACGGATACATCGCCTGTGAGCAGGGTATAAAAGGTAACTGGGCTATGGCGGTGGTATATAGCGGATACGCTTTTTCCAACGTAGGTTTATATATTATGGCTACCAAATGAGCTTTACAATCATGCAGCATGATGGCATGAAAGTGATTCAGTGGTTTAGTACTATGGATGAGCTTATTAATAGTATGCTCAATAACCCAAAAGATAGGTACCACAGAAATGACAACAATCATCGGTGACTGGAATAATAAAATACTGGTTGCGGACAGCCAGTTTACAGATAGCGATGCTGGTATTAAATATTTTGAAGACAAGATATTTGCTATAGACGGCGGCTGGCTGGGGGTTGCGGGTAATTACTGCGATGCTGAAAAAGTGCTGGACTACCTAAATAAGAAAAACAAAACGAAGCCAAAACTAAAATCAGACAGCTCTTTTTTAAAACTAACTAAAGAAGGCCTTTTCTCATGCGGGGATGACCTTGAATGGGAAAGAGTTAGAACTTTTATGGCTATCGGTAGCGGGGCTATGGCTGCCGAAGTGTGTATGCGTATGGGGTTACCAGCAGAAGAAGCAGTTAAATGGGCGTGTAATGTAGATGTAAATAGCCACGAGCCGATTAAAACCTACTCCCTAGACGACAAAAATGCCCTATAAAGACCCTATAGTACGCAAAGAAAAGCACGCCGAGTATAGCCGTAAGTACTACGAAAAGAACAAAGAGAAAGTTTTAGCTACCACAACCAAGAACTCCAAGCGGGGTAAAGAAAAGTGGGATCTGTTCAAGGGGAGTCTGCATTGCGCTCGGTGTAATGAGAACCACATAGCCTGTATGGACTTTCACCACATAAACCCAAGCGAAAAAGAGTATGAAGTAAGTGCTCTAATTAGTTCCAAGATGTTTACCAAAGCGTACAAAGAAGTTAAAAAGTGTATCGTGTTATGCGCCAACTGCCACAGAAAACTCCACTACGATGAAAAAACCCCAGCCTTGTGAGCTGGGGTTTTTATTGGGCACATTCAGATTAGAATGAACCGCTTGAGCCCCATGCTCCGAGGGGATCGGACCAACCGAAGCTGTAACGCTCACGAGACTTGTAACGAACGTTACCAGTATCGAAGTCACCGTCCATAGAATTCTGGAGTGGTGTACGCTCAAACATTTTCAGGCCGTTTGGAACGTCGGTCAAAATAAACCATGCGTTTGTATCGGTCAAGAAGTGGTTAACAGCGTAGCCTTCTGGGATTGTGCCATTGTTTTTCAATGCATTGATATCGTTGTTGTTTGTACCAACACGGAGGTTAGTTTCCAACAGACGAGTAGCAACGAACATCAAAGCAGGTGGGATCACCAGTTTGCGTGGCTTAGCAGCGATCAAGAGACCGCGCTCATCAGTCCAGGCAGCGATTTGAATTGTTGCGGCTTCCAAAGAAGTCTCGTTCAAATCAACAGGGGTAGCAGCAGTATTGCTGTTTGTACCACCGTTTACCAATGGATGAGCTGTAGAGAACAATGCAACGCCATCGCCACCGAGGTAGCTAGATGAGAAACCGTTATTCAATACAGAAGCACCTTTAACTTGCTTGGTGTAAGACATAGCGCGAGCCAATGCTTTGGTGTAACGAGCAGACAATGAGTCATACAAGTTATCTTCAATCGCTTCTTCAGTGATTGAGAAACCCAAAGCGATAGTTTCGTGTGAGTAGCGAGCTGTAAAAGCTTCTTGTGCATTATCGTAAGAAATTGCACCGCCTTCGTTCTTGACTGGAGCAGCCGAGAAACCAGACAGTTTTGTCTCTTCTTCAAATGAACGCTCAGAGGCTTCGATGTCATAAATTTCTTTATGCTCTTCGCCATAGCGCTTGTACTCTAAACCGAACAACGCGTTTAGTCCTGGGAGTAACTCTTTTAAGAGCTGTGAACGTGAAATAGCCATGTTATAGCTCCTTTATTAGTTAGCTGTACCAGCGGATTGATAGTACTGATGTACGCCAAAGTTTAACTTGACGATCAAATCAGTGTATGCATCACCGGGGTTAGAAGGGAAATTGCCGCCGAATGTAGAGCTGGAGTTAACCAAGTCAACAATCTTAACAGCAAGAGCGGAGGTGTTAGCAACAGTCAACACGCCTGAACTCAAAGAGCCAGTTACGTTGATTACTGAATCACCAGATGTTGTGTTACCAGTTGCAGAGCTTGTACCACCAGTAAAGTTGCCTAAAGCAGCAGTTTTACCAATAGAGGTATAAGTTACAGAACCAGCAGCTTGTACTTGATACAACTGATCTGGGTCTTCGATTACACGGATAAATACGTTTGTATAGCCTGCAGTGATCGCGTTAGCTGGCAAATACTGAGCGTACAAAGGGTAGCCTAGTTGTTGACCTGCTAATTGATAACGTACGCCTACGCAAACGCCAGCAATACCAGTAGAACTGGTTGTTGGGGTTGAAGAAACAACAATAGGCATACCAGGTAAATTGCTGGTTGTGCCAAGTTGCACTAAGTCACCAGTAAAAATTGGTGCTGTGTTGTTATAGGTCAACTGATACTCGCGGATTGTGCCGCCAGTAAAGGATTGACCACCGATCAGGCTGATCGGCTTTAGTCCATAAGGACTGGATACTGTAGCCATTTAAAGCCTCCTAAAAAGTTAATTAACGTGAACCACTCCCGAAGCCACCACCTTTACTTACTGTGCTTTTACGCTCACTATACAAAGGCATACGTGCATCGTTATTACGCATGAAATGGTTATCAACCGAATCCATCTGATTTTGTGCTTGCGACTCGTAGTACTCTTTTTGTGCTGCGAGGTGCTCTGTTAAGATCTTACACAAGATCAAACCACCGATTTCAACGTTTCCATTTGCATCACCCACAATCATAAGTTCGGGGTGATCCTCAGCTTTAACCGGTACCCAACCATCACGAAACTTTTGGGATACGTTAGTTGGTACCGCTTGTCCTAATACCTCTTTAGCAACCCATCTGAAGCTATAACCAGATTCTGGAGTAGGATCAGGCAGAGTAGCCGCTGGGCGGTAGATTGGACGGGTTGAAGCTGTTTCGCGATTCTCGCCATCGCGCGTCTTACGAGTATTAGCCATTACGGGCCTCCTGTTTTAAAAATTCCTTAGCATACAATTCACGTGAAATACCTAACTTATCAGCCAGTGCTGCTTGGGTGGATGTAAGTCGGATAGTTTTTTTTGCCCCCGTTGAACGGGTAGCAGAAGCCACGACTGTTGCCGGCTTTTTACTAGGTTCACCGGTTCTACGGCTAGCTGGCTCGTCATCCTGAAGTAAATCAGGGAACACAGACTTTAAGCGAGAATTAATTTTCTCGAAATATTCTTCACTACGCGGGTCGTAACCCGTGGCCACCAACTTCTGATGCAAGCCTAATGCAAAGGCTGTCATCTCTTCGTACCCCGGCGATCCGAACCACTGGTTTTTTGCCTGCCAGCGCAGAGTTTTTTCGTCGGGCTTGGGTACATCTGGAGCCGTATGTTGTATTTGTACATCATTTTCTTGAGTTTGTAAAGTACTTGGACGGAAATTTTTTGCAGCTTCAATTTTCATCTTCGCTTCAGTCAACGCTTCTTGGGCGGCAAGCAATGCCTCGGAGTCGTAGTCTTCAGACGCTTTCTTAAACTTATCACGTGCATTATTAAGCTCAGCCTCGGCTTTTTCGCGCATCATCTCTTGGTAGGAAGTCTCACCAGTCTGAACGTACTGCTTCAGTTTCTTGTTCTCTTCCATAGCATGTTGAGCTAGACGAATTGCTTCTTCTTTCTCACGTTCGGCCTTTTCTTTGGCTCTACGCTCGTCATGACGGGCATGCGTTAGCTCTTTAATGCGCGATTGAACACCTTTTGTATAGCCCTCAATCTCTTCATCCGAGGGATCTTCTACATCACGGTTTAGGGGCTGCGCCTTTCGATCTTGTTCAGGAGTATCGTCTTCAACAACAATATCCGCCTCAACAACATCGCCTTCAGCAGTTACATCTAACTCGACTTCTGGCTTTTCATCAAAGCTTCCGTCTTCGTCTGGGAATTTGTAAACCATAATTGCTCCTTTAAGCGCGGGTAATTCCGCGTGGGTCCTCGACTACTGCTTCTACTTGGTCGTCATAAATAACACGAAATTCTTTTCCATAAATCATGATCCTAGTACCTGTATAAGGGCGGGTAATAACAAAATCACCCTCTTTACACCAAGCACCTGTTGGAAATTTAGCTTCATCTTTATAGGCTAGATCGCCTAGCTTCAAAACAAATAAAACTGGGGAAGTTAGCTCCTCAATCTTCTTAGTCTCATCAGCCTTAACAATGCCGCTATCGTATTGGTCTGTGGCTGTAACCAGCGAACACAGCATTCTCCAACCACGTGGTTCAGGTAGCTGGCGGGCCATTTGCACCTGGATTTCTTCGGGTGTTGGCTCAGCTACTTCATTTACTTCTACGTCTACTGCGTCAAGCGAATGCATACTGCCATCCGGTAATACAAACCCTTGTGGGGGCAAAGCGATGGTTTCACTCATCGTTGTCTTCTTTCATATTGTCAGCGAGGTCGAATAAATGGCGCTCTGCAAATGCTAGGCCTCGAATTACACCGCAGAGCTCTTTGTACTGCTCAAAACTTGTGCACTGCCCGTTTGCCAAATCGTCAGTGTAGTTATTCATATCTGTGCGCAACTTGTCACGCATTGCGGCTACGAAATCAGCCGTTAGTAGATCCATCATTTGGTTTTACTCTCCTTAGGTGTTTGTTGCTGTTGGTTTAGGGTTACTGCTGTATTAAGCCTGTGCTCTTTATCTTGCTGAGCTAGTTGGGCTAATTGCAAGGCCCCGCTAGTCAATGTCTGGCGTTTAGTAGCTTGGTGTTGCTGCTGATTATTGATAAAGGTTGTGGCGGTATCGACCCCAGCCTGTACTTTCTTGGACTGAAGCTCCTGCGCTTTAAGTGCGAGCTCTTGTTGTTTAAACTGTGCATCGGTTTGGTCTTTAGCCTTCTTACGCTCCAGCTCGCCCTGCTTAACTTGCTGGTCAATTAACTCAGCTTGCATTACAGGATCTTTTGCATTTTGCTGGGCTTGCTGTTGAGCAGCCATAGCTTGAGATTGAGCCAGTACTTGCGGAGCTGCTTGGGCAATCAAACGAGACAATTCAACTTCCAAATCTGGTGAAAGCTCTTCTTTTGGTGAAGGGAGTGATGCGCCCATAGCCTCTTCGATCTTCTGACGGTATGCATACCCAACGTGTTCTGCTATATGAGCCTGCATTGCACCCATAATTGCTTGTGCCTGTGGGTTTTGCCCAACAAGTTGTTGAACGATTGGGTCTTGCATAGCCATCTGGTGTACCTGAATATGGGCCTGGTGATCCTGGAACATAAACGCTTTCATTGGTTTGCCTTTTAGAGCAGCCATGTTTTCTGTTACTGGATCTTTCGGTTTCTGGTCATCATCAAGCGGAACTAACTTATCGGCGTTCTTAATGCCAAGCACGTCTAGCATCTGGCGATGTAGTTCTGGCAAGTTGTAAATCTGTGGAGCTGTCTGGGCTAATTGAATAACCGCCTGGTACTGGACAACACGCTGAGATAGCGTAGCCGCGTTTGGATCTGATACTGGTAGGATGTCTACGTGTTTGTAGTCAGATTTTTTAACCTGCATGTCGCCATGTTCTGGCTCGTAGGTGTACTCATCATCTGTGTAGTCCCGAATAATACCGGCAATTAGCTTTAATTCCTGACGTAGTGCGTAATGCACACGCGCCTGAACAGCAGACATAACCTTAAGGGTTCGCTCCAAGATCGCCAAAGTTGTACCGACAGGGGCATTAGCCGACATGTCAGATACCTGCATATCCGAAGTAGCTGCAAAACGGCGGCCTTCCTCAATGATTTTGTCCATTAAACCAGCTAAAACTGCAGATGGCTCTTTGTATGGAAGCGGTAGGATATTGTCGCGAATAGTTCCTGAACCAACATCTACGTCACGGAATTCGCCTGGAGCAATCGGAGTGTCGTCACCTTTAATGCGAAGACCGCGGGATTTTAAACCACCCGGCAGATTCGATAAGGTTCCGGCATCGACAAGCTGTCGCAAGATGGAAGTGGCTGATTTAGCAAAACCGCCAACAAGATGGAAAAGGCCGAAACCGTAAGCGCCATAACCAGGAATATATTGGTAGTGGACAAAGTGCTGGCGTTTAAGACGCAGCGGATCTTCTTCTTTCCAGTTTCTACGAACCGCCAAAACCTGATTCGTGCCGCGTACCATTGTAACCACATACGGGAGAGCAATTCCTGTTTCTTCACCACTATCGTCCTTATCTTCAAAACCAGGTAAATCTAAATCAGCATGTACTTCGTACAGCTCAAAGCGATCATCATAGCTAGCAGTAAAGCCAGTTTCTTTATCTTTCTTTTCTTGAATCTCAGTACGGAACTTTTGTGGTTCCCCAAGTTCAACATCAGTATAAAAATTAGCGCGCTGGAGTTTGATCAAATCTTGTTTAGTCTTGCGCATACGGTGTGTAACGCGGTGGCAAGAAGCAATTTCGCTAGCCCCATAAGGCAGAATAATATCTTCTGCTGGAATAAACATCGAAACCTGGCGATCAATAGACGGATCAAAGTACACCTTCTTAAACGCAGAACCAGCGGATGGCAGATTCCACAGCATACGCTCGTGCTCATTCCTGAACTCAGGCATCTTTTCTGTAAGCTGGTAATTCATGTCAGCTTCGACACGCTGCGCCGCTTCCATCTTTTCGCGGGTCTCTTTACCGATAATCTGTGTACGGACTGGCCCCTTAGCAGGGAAAGTCTCCATAATTGTTTCTGATTGGAAACGAACTACGGCTTCTGTAATCATTGGGTGGAATACACCACAAGCGCCATCCCAAGGTTCTACGCGTTCTTCAAACTTCAGACCAAGCAATGTAATACCGTCTTTGTACATCTGCTCCCAGTCTTTGCGGGAAGCCAAATCGTTTTCGATGTCAGAGGCCAGATCACCGGCAATCGTTTCAAGGGCGCCAGCATCAAGTTCTTCGGCTAAGTTCATATTGAACTCTTCGCTACCGTCAACTTCGTCCATTTTTTCGATATCTAGCTCAAAGCCATCGCCGTTAATATGAACCGCTTCTGGGTCTTCAATTTCAATCTCAATGTCTGGCTCGTTTTGAGTCAGTTGCTCTAGGCCTTTCGGCGCTTGGTATAAACCTTTATCTACTGGCATGTTATGTCTTCCTTAATTACATTATTGTTTCGCGCTGGTGGTAAAGACGACATACATTTTGCCTGCATATCTTTATCCGTAAGCCCAAATTCTTTTAAGCACTCGTGTACGCGCTCAACAGGTTCAGCTACATACATAAAATTACAAGTTTGCTCGATTTTAACCTGACGCCAGATAGCGCGGGACATTTTTTTAACTTTCCACCACCGCTTTATGAATTTAAACATTAGTAGTATGCCGCCTTCCGTCTGTACTTGTACTGCAAATCATCTTTCTCGTCGGTGTCCAAACTAATGAACCCACCTTGACGGTAGCGCAATAGCGCTTGGGTTGTCGTATCCACAAAGTCGTCGTGCTCGCCAACTGGGAACGATGCCAATTCTTCTATTACATCCCGGGCCCACCGCCTATCGGGCGCCCAAACCTTCCCGCTAGTAAAAAGATCAGCTACGGCATTCAAGCGAACCATCTTATCATTTCCACGGGAAGGGTTGGTCTCCTGCACTGGTATCCCCATCATCCTAAGTTCCTGGATCAATGGGGCACCTGAAGCTTTTTTCTCCACAATAAACGCATCGGGCTTCCATTCCTTGTAGTGCTTTAATGCTACTTGTTTAAGTTCTGGAAATGCCATTCGGTCTTTAAAGGCGTCGAGTAAGATTAAATTGGGTGAGTTCCCATCCTCCTCGTTATACCAAACCCCCCACGTTGTACATGCGGAGTAGTCAGATGTTGTCTTAGTTTCAAACGCCGTATCCCAGCTTTGAATAATATACTCTACAGTAGGCGGGTCATCTTTTTCCCATATCATCCAGTCTTTTCTTCCAACAACAGCGCTCATATCGCTAGTCGGGTTCTGCATATACTGGGCATTCCAATAACGAGGATCTAGTACTGCCTTTGTAGCTTTCAGTGTTTCGAGGGGCCATTGTTCTGGCCAAAGGGATTTTTCTGCGTCTGTATCTTCGTTAAGGATAGCGGGCAGCTCTACAATCTCCCACGGAGTCGTGTGCGGGTTTTTTATGTTGTAGTCAATGATCCGCCCAGTTAAATCAAGCAAACTCCAGCGCGTCATAATTACTATGATCGCACCCCCCGGCATTAAACGTTGTAGTGGACCGGTTTGAAACCAAGACCAGGCGTTATCAAACGCTAGCCTTGAATTTGCTTTCATGTCCTGTTCAGAATGAGGGTCATCAATAACAAACAAGTCAGCGCCTCGTCCTGCCAAGGCACCCCCGACACCAGCAGCATAATACTGCCCGCCAGCAGATGTGCTCCACTTACCCGCAGCCTTTTGGTCGTCGGCAACGACTGTGTTGGGGAAAACGCTTTTGTAATCATCTGAGTCAATTAAGTTCCTCACTCTCCGTCCAAAGTCTTCCGAGAGCCCCGCGGTATGCGTGGCCATAATGATTTTCTTCTCGGGGTATTGACCTAGAAAGTATGCCGGAAACAGGTAGGACGAAAACTCGGACTTGCCCATACGTGGTGCAATATTAATAATTACGCGCTTTTTTCGACCCTCGACTACATCCTGGAAGATTTTAGCTAGTTTGCGGTGCTGCGGACCGACTTTGAAACCCGGATAGACCGCTTTAGCAAACTCTAATGGCTTATTTTGCGCACCATGCAAGTGCACACGGTGTTCTTGCTCTTCTAAATCTGCAAGGAACAGCATTTTTTCCTCAACACTCATGTCTTTTAGCGCTAATTGCGCGGCAAGAGCCTCTTCTGGGGATAAAAAGTCTAGAATCATTCGTCTTTGTAGTGTTGTTTTTCTGCAACAACCTTAGTTTCAACAATTTCATCTACGTCAATGACGTCAACCTTGCCCATGTACTTGGACAGCTTCTCTCTAATGCGCTTTTCGAGTTCCTCATTGCTTATTTCTTTTTGGTTTACTTCTACGCGTTCGGTAAACAAGGCTACTTCCGTTACCTTACCCAGCAACTCTAAGGCTTTTAAGCGGATGCGAGCATCGGGGTGCTCCGTTTCTTTTACTATTTTGGCCACTGACATGCTGCGAAGCTCATTGGCTTGCTTTACAAACTCCCACTGGTACCCGCTAACCATAGCAACGGCACTGACGATTTCTTCTGGGACTTGTAGATTAAGTAGTTGGTTCTTTGCGTCTGGGGAATTAGTAGTTAGGGCCGCGAATGCGTTGGCCACTTGTTGTTCTTGAGCGTTTGTTAGTATTTCTTGCTCGTCCTCTTCGGAAGAGAACTGGTTTAACCAATCTACCGTTTGCTTTTGGGCGCCAAGGGTTTGGGGGGCGTCTAGCTTTTCTAAGGGGGTAAAGTTGTCCACACCAGACTCGATGTCTGGGACAAAATCTGCAGCTGAGGCTGAGACCAAATGCTCTAAAAGCAAACTAACTACCTCCTGGGTTGCGCTGGGGTGAGCGAATGTTGGAAGTATACAACGTTTTTGTTTTTTATGTTACTATTCTTTTGCGTGTGGCTTTTCCTCCTTCGTTTGAGCTATGCGCAAATCTCCTTTGTTGTGATGGTTTGGCCCCCGGACTTAAAACGCCCGGGGGTTTTTTTTACTTAGCTTTTAGCATCTTGATTGTGTCAATCGTAACGTCTAGCCAAAAGTGGTATGCGTCTTTAACTGCTTTTTCGGTTTGCTGATAAGTTTTGCTAAGCTCAATCGGTTTAAAAAAATCGTACATGGTAGGTCCTTTGTAAATTGTGGGAAACATTTTTCCCGGTTTGTGTAGTTTATTACACATTTTGTTGCACTGCAACATTTGACATGTATATTTTTTGGAGTTTTTTATACATATGGGTATCAATATGTATAGATGTTTTATGCCTGTAGGTATCATTTTCGCTAGCCGGCTAGCGCAAAAAAAAAACTGGGAAACTGGGGATGTCACATGTTTGGTCAAATATTTGACATGAAAGTGCATGAATTTTTAATAAAATTTTGCTGTAAGCCGTTGATTTTATACAAAATTTGACATTTTTTAGCTGTGCGGCTAAGGAACAATGATCTAGTGACCATGTCACCACTCCCTCCAACAGGGCTGATACCCCCCTAGTGGGGTCGCCATATAGCCAAACCGCCAAGCCACAAAGCCTGTCTGTTATAATAGAGGTATCGGATCAGGAATGGTTCGGTGTTCAGAGCCAAGCCTAACCGCTTGGCTTTTTGTTTATCTAAATCAAAGAAGGAGTTACACATCATGGCAACAACATACATCAATGCATCAAAGGGAACAGCTATCACTTATGACCAATTCGCTTTTGGCTTAGGACAGCAAGGTCGTATAGCTATCGAGGAAAGCCAAGTGTGGCATGAGCAATACATCAAGGAGGATAAAGAAGCTCAGAAGGTGTGGAGATACGAATGGTTGCAACAGTATCTTATGGGTAATTTGAAGGTGAGTAGTAAGGAAGCGGACAGGATTCTGTCCCAAACTCGTGATGAGAGGGTTGCAGGGGATCGCAAGTTAGCCAAGATAGATCAACGCCAGCCAGCCGTCAAGCGAGCAAGTGCTCAGTTCCTCTACCACATCATTCGCCCTGAAGATAAGCCCACATCGTTTAAGCAAGTCAAGGTAACAGTTGATAAGGTAGTAGAGTTGTTCGAACAGTTGAGTAAAGCCGAGCAAGCCAAGTTCATGCGGATTATCAAGTAAGCGTGGCAACGAGGCTTCATCGCAGTTTAATTTTCTGTCTAATCAAGGAGTAACCATGCACTTAACCAAAGCGCAACAACTAGCCATGCACCAAATGGTCAGGCAACAACGGGACAGGATTCTGTCCGATACCAAACCCAAACCTGACTACCACAAGCCCATCACTATGGGCGAGGTGTTTATGACCTTTAACCGCAACACCTACAAACAAGGGAAATACGAATGAAGCAAATCAAAGCCATCATCAAGCAGTTCAACCACGAGCCTTTGGCAGAGGCTTTTATCCTAGAAGCAATAACCCGCTACGCCAATGATGTGTTAGCAGACGATAGTGATTGGGGCAACTCCATCATATCCAAGCAAACATGGCAGGGCATAGCACAAGCAATCAAGGAGGACTAACCATGTCAGGCATGAAGCGATTAGTAGAAGAGGTAGCACTAATGTATTGGGAAGGCTACACAATCCTAGCGATTGCCCGCTCTCTCAAGTTATCAACCAAGCAAGTCCAATCTGTCGTTAACCTTTAC